>VOFC01000169.1_pt1 | contig 200000 bp, 415 predicted proteins | sample 5384161 | NCBI WGS metagenome assembly VOFC01 (sample SAMN12384722, study PRJNA508395) | human gut metagenome | isolation source: healthy gut B | host: Homo sapiens
TATCACTCATTATCTTTTCTATGAATTTTAATCTTTCATCTCTTTTTTTTTTGTTAATTCCTTCTACTAATTCATGATATTCTTCTGGATATAAATATTTAAATCCTAAATCTTCTAATTCCCACTTTAAAGAATACAGTCCTAATCTATTAGCAAGAGGTGCATATAATTCCATTGTTTCCTTTGCATTTGCTATTTGTCTATCTCTTTTTAAGTATTTTAAGGTTCTCATGTTATGAAGTCTATCAGCTAATTTTATAATTATTACCCTTATGTCTTTTCCCATTGCAAGAAACATTTTTCTGTAATCTTCTACTTGTTGCTCTTCTACTGAGCTAAATTGAATATTACTAAGTTTTGTAACTCCAGCTACCATGTCAGATATTTCTTTTCCAAATTCTCTTGTTATATCTTCTTGAGTTACTTCTGTATCTTCTACCACATCATGTAAAAGAGCAGCACAAATAGTACTATCATCCAATCCTATATCAGCTAAAATATAAGCAACATTTAATGGATGTATAATATATGGTTCTCCTGATTTTCTACATTGGTCGCCATGATAACTATATGCATAATTATATGCTTTCATTATTAATTTACTATCTACTCTTCTTGTATGTTGCTTTCTTCTAGATATTACGTCTTGAATTGTTTTCTCTTTTTCTTCTTTCATTATATCACTTTCCCCTTTTTGGTTTTATATCTTATATAATTATTATATTGATTTCATTATGTCTTTAATGTTAATTTGTAAGTTATCTACGCCATTAAATGTATTTATTTCTAATACACCAGCAACATCTATTTTATCCCCTATTCTATATTCATTTGCTAAGTATCCAATATTAAATCCAATTGCATTTATAATATAATTATTATCTTTTAATGTTAATTTTAGATGTTTTCCTTCTGATAGAGCTCTTATTGAATCTATTTTTAAATTTTTAAATGCAAATACTGGCATTTTGTTAGCTTCTCCAAATGGTTCTAATTGTTTTAAACTTTCTACCATTTCTTTATCAATATCACTCAAATCTACTTTTGCATCAATATTAATAATTGGTATAATTTCATCAATTTTGCTTTGTGTTGCTATTTGTTCAAATTCTTTTTTTAAACTTTTCTAGATTATCTTTTTTTACCGTAATTCCTACTGCCATACTATGTCCACCAAATTTTTCAATAGTGTCTGAACATTTCATTAAAGCTTCATGTAAATCAAATCCAGGAATACTTCTTCCAGAACCTTTTTCTATTCCATCTTCTTCAAAACTAAATAAAATGCTTGGTTTAAAATACATTTCTGTAATTTTAGACGAAACTATTCAATTACACCATGATGCCAATTTTCTCCACCAACAATAATAGCTTTATTTTCATCTAAGTGCTCTTCTTTTTTATTTTTTCTACTGCATTTTCAAAAATTGTTTTTTCTGTTTCTTGCCTTTTTCTATTATGTTCATTTAATTTATTAGTTAATTCATTTACCTCGTTTTTATCTTTAGATAAGAATAGTTCTAATGCTTCTTCTGCTTTTCCCATTCTTCCACATGCATTAATTCTAGGTGCTACACCAAATGAAATAGTATTTGAGTCTATTTTATTATATCCTGATGAATTAATAATTGATCTTAATCCTATATTTTTGTTTGTGCCACTAATAATAACCCTAATTTTGCAATTACTCTATTTTCATCTACTAACGGAACTATATCAGATATTGTTCCTATACATACGATGTCTAAATATTTCAAATATGATTCTTCTTTTAGTTTTAATGTAATTCCTATTGCTTGAATTAATTTAAAAACCACTCCAACTCCTGCTAATTCTCTGAAAGGATATTTACTATCTTTTCTTTTATTGTCTATTACTGCAATTGCTTTTGGTATTTCATTTCCTGCTTCATGATGGTCTGTTATTATGGTCTCAATTCCTAGAGAGTTTGCATATTCTATTTCTTCTATAGCAGATATACCACAATCAACTGTAATCATTAAATTGCATCCTTTTTTTTGAAATTTTGTCAATTGCTTCTTTGTTCAATCCATATCCTTCTATTAACCTGTTTGGTATATATGTATTGGTTTCTACTCAATATCATTTAAAAAACTCTTTAATACTGTTATACTTGTTATTCCATCTACATCATAGTCACCATAAATAGTAATGTTTTCTTTATTTTCTATAGCTTTTATTATTCTATTTACTGCAATATCCATATCCGTTATTAAAAAGGATTATAAAAATCGTTTCTTGTTGGATTTAAAAATAGTCTAATATCTTCTTCTTTTAAAATGTTTCTATTAGCTAATATTGTAGCTAATAATTGGTTAACTTTATATTTATTTTTTATCTCTTCTATCTTATTTTTATCTGGTTCAAATATTTGCCACTTTTTATTCATTTTCCTCTCCTAATTTTCATTTTTTTATTATTGTATAACATTTTAGTTTTTTTTAAAAGAGTTTCATTGCATTTTATTAGATTTTTCTATTAAATATGAAAATACAACTATTATAAAATTGTTCAAATAGTTGTATTTTTTTACATGCATTATAAATTACTTATATATTTAAAATTTCTTTTTTTTTAATGTTTGAATTAAATTTGTTTGATTGTTTAAAATTTTTGCTATATTGTTGCTATCTATTAGTCTTTGTTGTCTAATTGCTGGTAATTCATTATTTTCTATATTATAGACCGAAGATGCTATATTTTTAATTGATTTCTTTATACCTGGTATTTCCTTTTTTTTTCAATGTTTTTTATTGATGCTCTTATACTTGGTATCTCGTTTTCTTCAATATTAATAACTCTCTTCTTTAGATCTTTTATATCTACTTGCATGTCTAAAAGAATTGTTAAAATTTTTTTCTTCCATTTTGTTCACCTCCTGTCTCTTATTTTTTACGCAATACAAACTATATGAATTAATACAATTTATGTCTTTTTCTAAGTTGCTATTTAAAAATATTTGAAATAAAATATGAACTAAAAAATATTAATTAGTAGTATTAATACGTAAAATTATATTAACATATCAAAAAAGATAATTTCAATACTTTTTAATTACTTTTTTTTATTTTTTTCATCGACATTTTTCAACATATTCTCTTTTCGTTTTATGGTTATACTTAATTTTTTAAAAAACTTTTATAATCTACTTGAATTTATTTTGTATTTAGTATAATATATAAAAGATAAAAAAAGATTACATAGGAGGATACAAATGCCAAGAAAAACAAAAAGAACAAAAAGATTTAAAAAAAAATAAAGAAAATAATGTAAAAACTTCTACTACCAATACCAAAAAAAAACATCTAACACTGAAAAAAGACCAGCAACAAAATCAAAATCAAAAACACAACTACAAAAAAAGAAATCTTCATCAAAAAGTGTAAAAAAAGTTGCTACAAAAAAAAGCACTACTACAAATACTTCTAAACGAATGATGGAAACAGTAGAATATTATGATTTGCCTTATCGATATAATCAAACTGTTGTAAAAGTTTTGGCTCAAACCCCTACCACTCTATTTATTTATTGGGATATATCAGATAATGACATAGAGAAATTTAAAGAAAAGTACGGGAATGATTTTTTTGAGACAACTGAGCCAGTTTTAATTATTTATAATGATACATTAAATTATCAGTTTGAAGTAAAAAAATAAATGATTTTGCAAATAGCTGGTACCTACATGTTGCAGATAGTAAATGTGACTATCGAGTAGAACTCGGTAGAAAGCCTATTAGAAAAACTGAGAAATTAGATTCTAATTATATCTATGTTTCAACATCAAATGAAATTGAATCCCCTAACGATCATATATTATTTGATAAGCATCAAAAAATGGTATATTTTAAAAATGTTAAAACAGGTTCTCAAACAGAAAAAAAGTATTAACAATCTATCTTTTATTACAAATATGGGAAAAATTTATGATATATACGATTTATATAAAGGATTATATAAATCTGAAAATGTAGAAGGAATTTATGATTCATCTAATCCTTCTTCATAATGTAAATTCAATAAATTATAACAATATTATGAGACAATTTAGACCTGTCCCTATTGTCTCAAACAAAGGAGTTTTATGATGCAAGAGAAAAAAGGATATGTAAGTTTTGTTCTTCATGCTCATCTTCCTTTTATTCATCATCCTGAGAGCGATGATTATTTAGAGGAATCTTGGCTATATGAAGCTATTTCGGAAACGTATATACCATTACTTACTAATTTTCAAAAATTAGTAGATGAAGGGGTCGATTTTAGAATTACAATGTCTATGACTCCTCCTCTACTTTCTATGTTAGATAATAAATTATTACAAAGAAAATATATTAAATATTTAAAAAAGATTAATCGAATTGTCTGAGAAAGAAATTAAAAGAACTGCTGGAGATGAAAGACTAAATAAACTTTCTCATTATTATTTTGACCGTTATTCAAATGACCTACATTTATTTAAAGATGTTTATAATTGTAATCTAATCGATGCTTTTAAGCATTTTCAAGATGTTGGAGTTTTAGAAATTATTACTTGTGGAGCAACTCATGGATATTTTCCAATTTTATATGTTAATGAAAAGACTGTTAAAGCTCAAATAGCAGTTGGAGTTCAAACTTATGAAAGATATTTTGGTAGAAAGCCTCGTGGAATTTGGTTACCTGAATGTGGATATGTTCCAGAAGCTGATAAATATTTAAAAGAATTTGGAATTGAATATATAATCACAGAATCACATGGAATTTTATATGCTGACCCTACTCCTATTTATGGTACTTTTGCTCCTATTGTTTCTCCTAAAGGTGTTATAGCTTTTTGGTAGAGATATAGAATCTTCACAACAAGTTTGGAGTTCAATAAATGGTTATCCTGGTGATTATAATTATCGTGAATTTTACCGTGATATTGGATATGAAGCTGATTATGATTATATAAAACCTTATATTGCTCATAATGGTGTTAGAGTTCATACTGGTATTAAATATTATAGAATTACTGGAAAAACTGAAAATAAAGATTATTATAATATTCAATGGGCAAAAGATTCAGCTGAAAGACAAGCTGGTCATTTTTGGATTCTAGAACAAACCAAATTAATAATTTATCCCAATATATGGATACACCCCCTATTATTTTTGTCCTTATGATGCTGAACTTTATGGACATTGGTGGTATGAAGGTCCTTATTGGTTATATATTTTATTAAAAAAAAATTTATTATGATGATTGTAATTTTAAGCTAATTACTCCTTCAGAATATATTGATAAATATCCAAATATGCAAGTTGCATCTCCTTGTCGTTCTAGCTGGGGAGCTAATGGATATAGTGAAGTTTGGTTAAATCCTTCTAATGATTATGTACACAGACATTTACATGTTGCTGGTGATAGAATGTGTGAACTAGCTAATCTTTTTCCAAATGCAAAAGGCTTAAAGAAAAAAGCTTTAAATCAATGTGCTAGAACTGTTACTTGCTCAAAGTAGTGATTGGCTATTTATTATTACTAATGGAACTATGGTTGATTATGCTAAAAAAGAATTAAAAGATCATATCGGAAGATTCACAAAATTATATTATCAAATAAAAAGAAGATTCAATAGATGAATTATTTTTAAAAGATATTATGAAAAAAAGATTGTGTATTTCCTGATATTGATTATAAAATATATTCTTAATTTCAAAAAAGATATAATAATATTAAAAAATATTATTATATCTTTTTTTATGTGAATTATTAAAATTTAACAATATTTCATTTTTAGGACAATTTTCTAATTAATAAAATTAGCATAGTATAGTGTATAAGTTTTTAACATTTAGTAGATACTATTTTTATTGGAAAGGAGATTTTTAAATGAAATCAATATGTATTAAAACAAACAATTCTGATTTAATCCAATATCTGCTAAATGAATTGAATGATTTAGAACTAGAACTAGTTTACTTCTCTTGTCGTAAATTTAAACATTATAATAATATTATAATTCATTATAAAGGTCTCGATAATAATTTATTTTTTAAATAAAATCTGTTCTATTTTATCACTTTTGATATTAGATGAATTAGAAGAAACTTTTCTTAAAAAAAAATAATTCTCCAAAATTACTTTTATTTTGATAATGTAGAAAGAGAACAAATATTAAATTTATGCTTTGATATAATGGCTAATGATTTTTCAATAATATTTGATAAAAAATTCAAGTCACTTTCTAATAGTTTCTATGACTTTTTATATTATAACAAATCTTTAGTATTAAACGGTTTTATTAATTTTAGAATAAAATCTTATTTAGAAATTTTAGATGATATTGTAAATGAAGCTGTAAATAATTTTATCATTGAAAAAGAATATTTAGAATTTGTATCTTTATTAAAATTATATATCAACTCTCAAGAAAGTAACTGTAAAATTGTTCATATAATTTATTCTAACAGCGAATCTATATTGTTAGACGAAAATAAAGAAATTATTTCTATTTCAAATGAAAAATTTAAAGCAAAATATTTAAGTGATATAACATTTTCTTCTAATGATTATACTTTAAATTCTTTACTTTCACTTCTTCCAAAGAAAATATATATTCATCTAATTGATAATAATATTGACGAATTTATTAATACTTTACAAACCGTTTTTGAAAATAGAATTCATATTTGTACAGATTGTAATATTTGTAAATTATATAAAAACTCTATAAAAAGCAAAAGTCCGAATACTATTTACTAATATAGTATTTGGACTTTTTATATTAAATATTATTAATATTTGCTCTTGTTCTATTAACCTAATTCATTGATTGCTTCTTGAAATCCTGGTAATAATGAATCTATTAATTCATCATTTGAAACCACTTTCCATTTTTTATCTTCTTTTACTAATTCTATTGTTTTAGTAACAGTTTTCATTTCTGGTTGTTCATTTTTTAATTCCTCTGTTAGATATTTTTCCATATTTTTCTACTACTGAACTACCACTTAAAACAGATTTAAAATCTCCTAATAATTTTTTCATGCAATTTGATATAATTGTGTCAAAATTCTTGTTTGTAATTTCTATTTCAACATTCGCTTTGTCATCTTCTTTTTGTTATTTTTGTAATTTTCCAAGACATCTTATCAAATAATAATGCTTCTGTTTCTTGATCAAATTTCTCATCACTTAATATATCTTTATTTTCACTAACAAATTCTTGTGCTTTTGTAAAATCTCCAGATTTTAAATTTGTTAAAAATCCATCTACTGTTTTTTTAGGGTCGCTTGATGTAACTATCATAACTGTTAATAGTGCTACTACCACTAATACTAATAGAATTGTTATTGTTGGTGCAATCCAAGAGGCTTTTTAGTATCTCCTGTTTTATTGTTCTGTTGTTTTGTTGTTTTTACTTCAAATTTCTTTTTATCTTGTTTATTATTATCATTTTCTGTTTTTTTATCTTCTTTTTTTTTCTACTTGTTTAACTCCTGTTTTATTTTCTTTTTTACTTCTACAGCTTCTGGTTCTTTTATTGTTTCTTTTTTAACTTCCTTTATTACTTTTTCTTCTTCTTTTTTGTTCCTGCTGTTTCTTTTACTTGATTTTCTTTATTTTCTTTTTTCGCTCATTAGAATCCTCTCCTTCTACATTTTTATTATTACATCTTGATTATATATTATCTTTTCTTATTTTGCAATATTTTTTTTTACTTTTTTATCTTTACATTTGATACACTCTTGACCTGTCCCCCATGTCTCATTTTAATTTATAGCAAAATTTATTCCTCTTGCTACTACATCTTTCATATTTTCTATTAAGTCATCTATTTCTTTTGGGGTTACAATTAAATTATACTCTTTTGAAGTAATGCTTCTTTAATTTCTTCATAGTTATCTTCTTCTTTTAATTTGTTTAAATAGTCATTTGATTTTGCTTCGTCTTGTAATTTTTGAATAAATACGTCTAGGCAATCATTTACTAATACTGCTGTTTCTACAACAGTTGGAATTCCAATTGCTATTACTGGTATTCCTAATGTGTTTTTACTTATTTCACTTCGTGTGTTTCCCACTCCTGCACCTGGTACAATTCCTGTATCTGATAATTGTACTGTACTGCTAATTCTTTCAATGCTTCTTGAAGCAAGTGCATCTATAACTATTAATAGTTTTGGCTTTATATTTTCTACGATTCCTTTTAAGATTTCTACTGTTTCAATCCCTGTAGTTCCTAATACTCCTGGTGCTATTGCACTTACCATTCTTGTTCCTTCTTCTACATATTGTGGTAAATAATTAATTAAATGTCTTGTTACGTCAATTTCATTAATTACTTTTGGGCCTAATGCATCTGGTGTAACATATATATTTCCTAAGCCAACTACCAGAATTTCTCCTTGTTTATCAACATGTAAGTCTATGATTTTTCTTAATTCTTCTGTTAATGTTTCTGATGCTTTCTGGATTTCATCTTCTCCGTGCTATTTTAAATTTTTTTATGTCTATTGTAATATAGTTTCCAATTGGCTTTCCAATTGCTTTTTCTCCGCTTTCATTTACTATTTTTACTCTTTCTATTTTTATATTTTCATCTTTTTCTTCTTTTGTACTTTCAATTCCATCAATTTCGTTTTTTCTAATTTGTTTGCTTTTTTTATAAATATCTCTTCTTTCAGATGCTAAATCTGTTCTAAAATTATACATATTATTAATCAACTCCTATTTTTAATTATTTGCATTGTTTATTATTTTTATTCAATTAGCCTGATTCGTAGTTAATATTATATGAATTTTTTAGTTTTATTTAAAATGGATATATATAAAATTAAAAAAGGGCAAAAAAAAGAAGATATTAATTATATCTTCTTTATAATTATTTCATAATTCTTCTAATTCAAAATCTGATATTTTATAGCCTAGTTCTTTTAATTTTTTCATACACCTTGCTTGGAGAAATTCCAAATAATGTATTATAATCTCCATCTACCTTAATTATATTCTAAGTTTCATCATTAATATATTTTTTTAAAAAATTTTCCTGTATAACTTCTCTCGTTTTTACAAATTTGTTCAGGTGTACCTATAGCAACAACTTCTCCTCCATTATCTCCACCTTCTGGTCCTAAATCTATAATATGATCACAAGTTTTTATCATATCTAAATTATGTTCTATAACTATTATTGTATTTCCTGTATCAACTAATCTTTGTAAAATATCTATCAATTTATGAACATCTGCTATATGAAGTCCTGTTGTTGGTTCGTCTAAATATATAATGTTTTTCCTGTTGCTCTTTTTGATAATTCTGTTGCTAATTTTACTCTTTGTGCTTCCCCTCCTGATAATGTTGTAGATGGTTGTCCTAAGTTTTATATATCCTAATCCTACATCATACAAAGTTTGAATTTTTTGTTTTATTTTTGGTATTTTATCAAAAAATTCTAATGATTCTTCAACTGTCATATTTAATACATCTGCTATGTTTTTTCCTTTATATTTTACTTCCAATGTTTCTCTATTATATCTTTTTCCCTTACATACTTCGCATGGTACATATATGTCTGGTAAAAAATGCATTTCTATTTTATGCACACCATCCCCATTACAGCTTTCACATCTTCCTCCTGCGACATTAAAACTAAATCTTCCTTTTTGATATCCTCTAATTTTTGCTTCTTCTGTTGATGCAAAAATGTCACGAATTAAATCAAATACTCCTGTATATGTTGCTGGATTTGAACGTGGTGTTCTTCCAATTGGAGATTGGTCAATATTAATAATTTTGTCAATATTCTGTAAGCCTTTTACTATTTTTTTACATTTACCTGGTTTCTCATTTGCTCCATTTAATTTTCTTTTGCTATTGTTTTATATAGTACTTCATTTACTAATGTTGACTTTTTTCCGTGAACCTGATACTCCTGTTACACAATTAAATACTCCTAATGGAAATTTTACACTTATATTTTTTAAGTTGTTTTCTGTTGCTCCTTGTACTTCTATCACTTTTGTTTTTAGATGTTTTTCTTCTTTTTTAGGCACTTCTATATTTTTTTCTTCCACTTAAGTACTGCCCTGTAATAGAATCTTTTATTTGTTTTATCTCTTCTGCTGTTCCGTTGTGCCATAACATGTCCACCATGCACTCCTGCACCTGGTCCAATATCTATAATTTGGTCTGCTGCATACATAGTATCTTCATCATGTTCTACAACAAGTAATGTATTTCCTAAATCTCTCAATTTTTTTAATGTCGCAAGTAATTTTTCGTTATCTCTTTGATGTAATCCAATACTTGGTTCATCTAATATATATAATACTCCTGTTAAACCAGAACCAATTTGTGTTGCTAAACGAATTCTTTGAGATTCTCCTCCAGATAAACTTCCTGCATTTCTTGATAATGTTAAATATTCTAATCCAACATCTATCAAAAATTGTAATCTTTGATCAATTTCTTTTTAATATTAATTCTGAAATCATAGCTTGAGTTTTATTTAATTTTAATCCATTTAAATATTCTTTTATTTTTCTGATTGACATTTCTGTTAATTCATTAATATTTTTATCTCCAACTTTTATAGAAAGTATTTCTGGTTTTAATCTTGCTCCTTTACATGCTGGGCAATGAGAATTTGTCATATACATTTCATAAAAATCTCTCATTCCTTGTGACTTTTTGTTTCATTATGACGTCTATCTAATGTTGGCAACACTCCTTCAAATGGCGCTGTAAAATTTTCTTGTTCCAGCATATGAAGTATACTCAAATTCAATTTCTTCATCTCCGGTTCCATAAAGTATCTTTTCCATAAACCATCTAGGCAAATCTTTTATTTTTTTATTTTTATATTTATTCCATAGTGTTTTCCTATGCTTTCAAAATACATTTTAGCCATAGTATCGCCTTTTTTTCATTGTGCTAGAGCCAAAAGCTTTAATTCCATCATATAAAGTCTTATTTTTATCAGGAACTATTAAATCTTCATCCATTTTTAAATATCCTATTCCTGTACATTCTGGACATGCTCCATATGGATTATTAAATGAAAACATTCTTGGTGTTAATTCTGGAAAACTAAATCCACAGTCTGGACAAGCATAATTACAACTATATAAAATAGGATTTTTTTCCAACTATATCAATAAGTACAAGATTATCCGCATGTTTTAGTGCTACTTCTACTGATTCAGTTAATCTACTTGTGATATCATCTCTTATTACTAATCTATCAACTACTAATTCAATTTCATGCTTTTTTTTTCTATCTATTTTTATATCATCTGAAAGTTCATAATTTTTCTCCATCTATTCTAACTCTTACAAATCCTTCTTTTTGATATCCTTCTAATTGCTTTGTATATTCACCTTTACGCCCTCTTACTACTGGTGCCAAAACCTGTATTTTTGTTCCTTCTTCTAAACTCATAATATTGTCAACGATTTGATCAATGGTTTGTTTTTCAATTTTTTTATGACAATTTGGGCAATATGGTACTCCTATACGAGCATATAATAAACGAATATAATCATATATTTCGGTTACTGTACCTACTGTTGAACGTGGATTTTTTTGAAGTTGTCTTTTGATCTATTGAAATTGCTGGTGAAAGTCCATCAATTCTCTCTACATCTGGTTTTTCCATTAATCCTAAAAATTGCCTTGCATATGAAGATAGACTTTCTACATATCTTCTTTGTCCTTCTGCATATAATGTATCAAATGCTAGTGATGATTTTCCAGACCCAGAAAGTCCTGTTATTACTACCATTTTATCTCTTGGAATCTCTAAATTTATATTTTTTAGGTTGTGTTCTTTTGCACCTTTTATTATTATTTTATCATTCATAAATTTACCCCCAAAACATTATACTATATTTCAAATACAAAAAACAAGAGTTTGGTATATTTTTCTATTGGTAGTTACAGTTCAGTAAGAAATGATTATGGCGCCCAAGCTTTGGCTCCCACTATAACACTTGAATTTTATTTAATGTCTTTTCATTTCATTCAAAAAGAAAATCTAATACAAGAAAACAAGGCACTTTCACTCAGGCTCAAAATTATTATTATATAAATTTAAACTTTTTGAATGTAATTGAAGTAATCTTAGAATTTCTTAAATAATTTAATGGAAAATGTTCGCGTCGAGCTTTAGCTCGGACTAAGTGAAAGGGTGCCATTAAATTATTTTAGAAATTCTTGGATTATGTATTGAACTGAGAAAAGTTTAAATTTATATAATAATAATTTTGCCCGTGAACATTACTCATTTTCTTGTAAAAAATTTTCTATTTTTCATTCCAATCAAACGTCATTAAATAAAATTCAAGTGTTATAGTGGGAGCCAAAGCTTGGGCACCATAATCATTTCTTACTGAACTGTAACTTGGTACGATCTAAAAAAATAAAGAAACTAAAATTTATCATTGATTTTTTATGTTGCATTATATATAATATAATTGTTATAAATGAAATAATATTTTTTAGAAAGGAGATTCTTATTATGGAAAAATGAAATTAATACTCAAAATAAAATCTTTGGAAAAACATTCTTTTGGATGTTCTTAGGCCTTCTTGGTTCTGGAATTATAGCATGGTACACATATACTTCAGGTTTATACATGAATTTCTTTACAAACTCTTCTATGCTTATATTATTAATTATAGAATTAGTAGCTGTATTGCTTTTTACATTTTTATTTAAAAAACTTCCACCAGTTGCAGTCCGGAATTCTGTATTTTGTCTATTCCATGATAAATGGAGTAACTTTATCAGTAGTCTTTGTTGTATATGAACTAAGTTCAATAGTTTCTGTTTTTATTATATCTGCCTTAGTATTTGGCATATTAGGATTTATTGGATACAAAACAAATAGAGATTTGAATTCTTGGGGAACGTATATCATTGTATTTTTAATTGCTGGTATTGTTTTAAGTTTACTAAATTTAATTGTATTTAGAAGTTCTGTTCTTGATATAGCGATAGATTGGTTAATCCTAATATTATTCTGTGGAGCAACTATTTATGATATTAATAAAATTAAAGTACTTCAAGAATCAGCTGATATAAATCAAGATAAAATTCATATTTATTGTGCTATGCAATTATATTTAGATTTTATTAATATTTTCTTAAGAATACTTTCTTTATTTGGAAAAAGTAAGGATTAAATTAAAATAAACGTAGTATATAACACTATACTACGTTTATTATTTTACATACTTTTTTAAAATATCATCAAATATTTGCCAATGAGTTGTTTCATCTAATATAATTCTTTCATAAACTCTTCTTAAATAAATATTATTAGTATATCTCATTATATTCCTATAACCCTTTATTGCTTCTTCTTCTGCCTTTTTTATTAATTCTCATCATTTCTTTTATATCCTTAATATCATATCTAACATTATGTGCAGACCATATCTTTCCTTCTGAACTTTGGTATATAGGTTTTTCCCTGAATTCATAATTATTTCACCTAATATCATAAATATATTGAGTTGTAGCTGTTAACTCTCCCTCTTTTCCCCCAAGACTATCATAAACTAGTCTGGCATATCTTTCATTTTTACATAATTTTGGTATAGATGGGTATGAAATTTTTTTTATTTTGTTGAAGTCTCTTCTTTAATTCTTCATATTTTAGCATAAACAAACACCTCTAAAATCATTTTATGTGATTTTTAGAGGTATTGTTACTTTATTATATTCCATCATTACAATCTTCAAATTGAGAATTATATAAATTAGCATAGAAACCATTTTTTAGCTAATAATTCTTCATGTGTTCCTTGTTCTACAATATCACCATTATCCATTACTAAAATTAAATCGGCATTTTTAATTGTCGATAATCTATGAGCAATTATAAAACTTGTTCTACCTTTCATTAATTTATCCATAGCTTCTTGAATTAATATTTCTGTTCTTGTATCTACTGAAGATGTTGCTTCATCTAATATTAAAATTTTAGGATTTGCTAAAATAACCCTAGCTATTGTTCAACAATTGTTTCTGACCCTGCAGACACATTGCTTGACTCCTCATTTAATATTGAATTATATCCTTTTGGCAATGTTTTTATAAAATGATGTACATGTGCTGCTTTTGCAGCTTCAATTACTTCTTCCATCTGTTGCTTCTTCATTACCATACTTAATATTTTCTTTTACAGTTCCTCCAAATAACCATGTATCCTGTAGAACCATTCCAAACATTTTTCTAAGTTCTCCACGTTTAAAAGTCTTTTAATGTTGTGACCATCAATATTAATCTCTCCAGAATTAACATCGTAAAATCTCATTAATAACTTAACCATAGTAGTTTTTCCTGCTCCTGTTGGTCCCACTATAGCTATTTTTTGTCCTTCTTTAATTTTAGCACTAAAATCATTTTATAATTGTTTTTATCTTCATCATATCCAAAATTAACATGTTTAAATTCTACATTTCCTTTTTAATTTTAGATGTGTCTATTTCATTTTCTTTCTTTCTATTTCTTCTTGTTCCAAAAATTCAAATACTCTCTCTGCTAGCTGCTATCATAGATTGCAACATGCTTGAAATTTGTGCTATTTGATTTATAGGTTGTGTGAATTGTTTATTATATTGTATAAAACTTTGTATATTTCCTACAGTTATTTTTCCTTGAATTGCTAAATATCCACCTGCAACTGCAACTCCAACATAACCCACATTAGCAACAAAATTCATAACAGGAAACATTAATCCTGATAAAAATTGAGATTTCCATCCAGAATGATATAATTCATTATTTTTTTTTAAATTCTTTTATTTGCTCTTTCTTCACTATTAAATACTTTTACAATATTTAATCCACTATAAATTTCTTCTACTTGACCATTTACATGACCTAAATAATCTTGTTGTCCTTTTAAAATATTTTTGTGATTTTCCAACAATATTTTTTTACAATAAATGCTGATATTGGTAAAATAATAAGTGATATTAATGTCATTTGCCAACTAATTGAAAGCATCATTATCAATATTCCAAAAAATGTACATACTGATGTTATTATTTGTGTAATACTTTGATTCAAATTTGTTCCTAAAGTATCTATATCATTTGTTACTACTGATAGAACTTCTCCATTTGTTTTTTGTCAAAATAGTTCATAGGTAATTTATTTATTTTTTTTCTGCAATATCATTTCTAAGTTTATAAGTTATTTTTGTGCAATACTTGTCATTGTAAAACCTTGAATAAAAGAAAAAAATAGCACTCACAATATATAAACCTAATAATGTTAAAGCAATTTGACCTATTTTTCCAAAGTCAATTCCATTTCCTCCTGATAATTTTTTCCTATCAATCCATTAAATATTTCTGTTGTAGCATTTCCTAAAATTTTAGGTCCTACAATTGTAAATATAGTACTCCCAATAGCAAATATAAACACAATAATAAGTGCTAATTTGTATTTAGATAAATATCCATTTATTAATTTTTTTGTAGTTTCTTTAAAATTTTTTGGTTTTTCGGTTTCCATTTTTCCACCTGGTCTTCCCATTGGTCCTGGCATATGCTATTCCTCCTTTCCATCTTTCATTTTTCTTTTATATTCTGACAATTCCTTTTCAGATAGCTGTGATAAAGCTATTTGTCTATATGTTTCATTATTTTTAATTAATTCTTCATGTGTTCCTTTACCTACAATTTTTTCCTTCTTCAAAAAACAATTATTTGATCTGCATTTAAAATTGTACTAATTCTTTGAGCAACTATAATTACTGTTTTTATTTTCTGTTTGCTCAGCTAAAGTTTCTCTTAACTTAGCATCTGTTTTAAAGTCTAGTGCAGAAAAACTATCATCAAATACAAATATTTCAGGATCTTTTGCTATTGCTCTTGCCATTGATAAACGTTGTTTTTGTCCGCCTGATACATTTGCTCCTCCTTGAGCTATAGCATCTTTATATTTTTCTTCTTTTCCTTCTATGAATTCTGTAGCTTGTGCTATTTCAGCAGCCTCTATCATTCTTTCATCTGACATATTTTCATCAGAATATTTTATATTAGATTCTATTGTTCCTGAAAATAATACTCCTTTTTGAGGTACAAATCCAATAATATCTCTTAAATCTTTTTTGTGATACATCTTTAACATTTACACCATCAATTAAAAGTTCCCCTTCTGTAACATCATAAAATCTTGGCAATAAGTTAACAATTGTTGATTTTCCACTTCCTGTACTTCCTATAATTGCAGTCGTTTCTCCTGGTTTCGCAGTAAAATTAATATCTTCCAATATCTCTGTATCTGCATCTGGATATCTAAAACATACATTTTTAAATTCTACAAATCCTTTTTATTTGGATTAAATTTTCTAATATTATCTTTTTATCTTTTTTATGCTTGGTTCTGTTTCCAATACTTCATTAATTCTATTTGCTGAAACTGCAGCTCTTGGAAGCATAACTGAAATCATTGATATCATTAAAAATGCCATAATAATTTGCATTGTATATTGAATAAATGCCATCATATCTCCTACTTGCAATAATCCTTGATCTACACTATGTCCTCCAACCCAAATTACTAAAATCATCATTGAATTCATGATAAACATTAGCATTGGCATCATCATTGACATGGCTCTATTAACAAATATATTTGCTTTCATTAAATCTTTATTAGCAACATCAAATCTATTTTTCTTCTCTTTTTCTCTTTATGAAAAGCTCTTATAACAGATAAACCTGTTAAAGTTTCTCTTGAAACTAAGTTTAATTTATCTGTTAATTCTTGTAATTTCTTAAACTTAGGCATAGCTACAATAAATAATGTTCCTACTACAAATAAAATAGCTAATATGGCTACTCCTATAATCCATGCCATAGAGTTGTCTCCATTTGTTAATACCTTTACAAATCCTCCTATTCCTATAATAGGTGCATATACTACTACTCTAAACAGCATAGTAATTAATTGTTGAATTTGTTGAATATCATTCGTACTACGAGTAATTAATGATGCTGTTGAAAACTCATTTAACTCTTTATTTGAAAAGCTTAATACTTTTTTAAATACTTTTTTTCTCTTAAGGTTTTTCCTAATTTAGCAGCTACTTTTGAAGATAATAACATAATTAATATAGCTGATGCCATACTAATTAAAGCAATTCCTAACATTTCAATTCCAGATAACAATATGTAATCATTTTGAAGTTTATCTGTATCTACTCCTAAATCTTTATAAATTTCTTTTTACAGATGAAATAGCTGCTTGTTCTCTAATAGAATCTGCCATTTCTTCTATTTTACTTGAAAATTCACTCAAAGCTTGTTTTTTTTTGTTCTTCTGGCATATTTCTTATAATGTCTATTAAAGACTTATTTTGTATTACTGTTTTTGAGCTTCTGGCATATTCTCTGTTAATTTTTCCTTTATCTTATTAGCAGTTTCTTCACTTTTTAATGTTGACATTTCCATAAGTGGCGTTGATAAAATTTTTGAAAGCTCTTCCTTTTTATCTTTGTCTATTTCTTTTTCAAAACATAAACATTATTAGATTCTACATTATAATCTTTTCCCAAATATCTTTCTATAATTTGTTTTTCATGATTATTTAATGTATCTCCTACTAATGTATATGAGTCTAATATTTCGTCGCTTTTATCAGAAAACATTAATAATAAATCCATATTTTCCTTACTAATAACCTCTGGAACTGCTGTTTCAATTCCTCCTGATTGTATACCCACATTAACTATTTTTGAAGTATAATCTGGCAGTGCTAAGTCAGTTGTAGCTTGTATACATAGCAATATTACTATTACTAAAACTGACCAAAATGATTTTTTAAATTTCTTAATACTTTTAGCATTTTTTCCTCCTTTTTTAATTATTTTTTCCTACTATCATAATCATTTGTATTAATATATCATAAATTTATAATAACACCCTATCATTTTTGTGACATGGTGTTATTTTGTCAACGTTTTATATGTGAAAGTTGTGTGAATTTACATCTTTCTAAATACGCCTGCTACTTTTCCTAATATTTCACATGTTGGAACTATAATAGGATCCATCGTACTATTTTCCGGTTGAAGTCTAATATGGTCCTTTTCTTTATAAAATGTTTTTACTGTTGCTTCATCACCAATTAAAGCTACTACAATTTCTCCATTATTTGCCATATTTTGTCTCTTAACTAAGATATAATCTCCATCTAATATTCCAGCTTCTATCATACTTTCTCCTCTTACTGTTAGCATAAAGCTTTCGCTATTCCCAACAAAATCTATTGGAATAGGAAATGTGTCTGTTACATTTTCCACTGCTAAGTATTGGTTCTCCTGCTGTTATTTTGCCTATAATTGGAACTTCTACTAATTCTTTTTGAGTATAAAATTCTTTACTTGATGTTTTTTTCTCTTCTCCTGAACCACCTTTTAATAAACGTAATGTTCTTCCTTTTTTATCTTCTTTTTTAATGTAACCTTTTTCTTTTAATTTCGCCAAATATCCATGGACTGTTGCTGTTGAACTTAACCCTACTGCTTTTCCAATCTCCCTTACTGATGGTGGATATCCTTGTGTCATTATTTGTTTTTCAATAAATCTTAAAATTGATTCTTTTTCTCTTTTATTTAATTCTGGTTTTTTCTAGGCATATTCTTCACTCCCATTTTTTATTTGCACATATAATATCATACAAACAAAAAAATGTCAAACATTTTTTTTGCATTAAATTTTAATTCTTGATAATTTTTAAAATTTATTTAATTTCTGTTCCACCCCACTCAACAACTGTATAGCCTTCTCTTATTGGTGTTTCTAAATTTTGTTCTTGAACTTCTATCTTTTCATCTAGACCTTTCCAGTCCATCATTACTCTGATTAAATTGTCTGGCTTTGGTGTTATTTCCAATGGCATTGATTTATCTTGTTCTTCTTTTGTCTCAAATCTTATATAGTTATAATTATTTTCCTCCATTTTTGGAAGCCAATATATAATAAATTCTTCTGCCTCTTTATCACTTAAACCTAATAGAGATAATTTTTCTTCCAGAAAAGTTGCAGTATCTTTACCTTTTACACAAAAACCTTCTTTTAGATTTATATTTTTAGGAACCTCTTTACCTTCCCAATATAATGCATATAAATTTTTTTCTGTATTTTTATCAACTAGTGTTCCATCAACATCGGCTGTGACAGACCAGCCATTTTTATATTTTGGATATGTACATGATAAATATTGTGGATTACCCAACTTCACTTCTACGTCCATCTTTTCAATTGGATAAATATATATAATTGGTTTTTTAACAATATCTGTCACAACGAACCCGCCATTATTTCCCGAAGTATGCGAATTTTGATTTTGATATCTAATACTATTTGATTGATTTTTCATATTATTATTTATAGCAATACTTACTAAAATTATTACTATTATAATAAGTATAGCAATCATTAATAAAACTAAATACTTTGTCTTATTTTCTTTTTTTTCTTTTTTTCACATTCAACACCTCTATATTCATATTATCATTATATCTAATTTATTTCAACAATATTTTTAAAAATATTAGAGTCGTTTATTATAACTCAGTAAGAAACAATTATGATATCCAAGCTTTGACTCAGGCCCAAAATTATTATTATATAAATTTAAACTTTTCGAATGTAATTGGAATAATCTTAGAATTTCTTAAATAATTTAATGGAAAATGTTCGCGTCGAGCTTTTTAGCTCGGACTAAGTGAAAGGGTGCCATTAAATTATTTTAGAAATTTTTAAATTATGTATTGAACTGAGAAAAGTCTAAATTTATATAATAATAATTTTGCCCGTGAACATTACTCATTTTCTTGTAAAATATTTTCTATTTTTCATTCCAATCAAACGTCATTAAATAAAATCTAAGTGTTATAGTAAGAGTCAAAGCTTGGGCATCATAATCGTTTCATGTAATATGCTAAAACCTATATGATATATAAATTTAGGGACTCTTCAATAAAATAACATTATTAAAGAATCCCTAATCTCTACTTTTTTTATAAATTTATTTCAAATATATATTTGGATCAACTTGTATTGAATCTTTCAAAATTTCAAAATGTAAATGTGGTTCATCTGCAATCTCAAACACAGCTGTATTTCCAACAGTTCCTATACTTTGACCCTTTTCCACCTTTTCACCTTCTACTACAAATTCAGAAGTCAATAAATTAGCATACACTGTTTGCATTCCATCACCATGATCTATTACAATAGTTAAACCATATCTAGGATCATTTTTAATTGATTTTACAGTTCCTGCTTCTGCAGCTTTTTACAACAGTTGTTTTATCTGCTTTTATATCAATTCCTAAATGTGTAACCCATTCTTTTAATGTTTCAGAATATATCAAATTGTCCTTTGCGTAATCTCTACTTACTTCTCCATCTACTGGTTTTGCAAAATTTAATTCTCTTTTCTCTTCCTTTTTCTCTGTTGCTTGTGAATTTACAGTTTTTGTTGTAGTTTTAGCTTCAGTATTAGTATTGTTTGTTGTAACTTTATTTTTGCTATCTACACTATTTGTAGTAGTATTATTTTTTAGTAATATTTGTACCATTTGTTGTTTCATTTGCTGTATTATTAATTTCATTTTTTAGACTCTTCTACTGATTTACCAATTTCTGTACTTGCACTTTCTGTATTTTCTGTATTGTTACCAGCTATATTAGCCATTTGTTCTAAAGTCATCGTTCCTTCTTTTACATCATCACTTAGATTTTTACTATATATCATTAATCCTACTAAAATAACTGTTAAAATTGCAACACCCATTATTGAATACATTATTATTTTGTCACTTATCGCCTTACTTCCCTTGTTTTTTTATTCTACCATCTCTTCTCATATAATCCTCCTTAAACACTTTATTAATAGAAGTATTTCCTATTTTTAGAAGAATATACATTTATAATTCATTTATATCCTTAATTTCTACTCCTACATAAAAATGTTTAATTATATCTTCATAGCTACTTCCTTGTTTTGCCATTGTATCTGCTCCTGTTTGGCTCATTCCTACGCCATGTCCATATCCTTTGACTGTAAACTTAACTTTTCCATCCTCTCTTGTAATTTGAAAAATTTGTTGATTTCAATCCTAGTAAAGTTCTTGTTTCTACTCCTGAAATTTCGTGATTTCCAAATTTCACAGTTTTTACTCTATTGCTATCTGTGTATTCTAATATTTTTATATCTTGCTCATCAGCAAAATTAATTTGTATATCTTCATATTTTGTTTTTAATTTATTAATTAATTCATCCTCTCCTAATATGACTTCAGAATTATATTGTGTGTAACCTTCTTCACCATCTGTTTGAACAACCTGTAAATAAGGCAAACCACTTCCTCCCCAAACATTAACCGGAAGTTCTGTTGTTCCACCACTATTAGCATGAAAAAAAAAAAAGCATTAATAGGTTTTCCATCATATGTTACAATTTTTCCTTTTGTTTCATTTACACATTGTTCAATTTTATTCCAGTTTTCTTCTCGTTTTGATTCTTCCCATCTTTCTAACCTAGTTTCCTTTGATACCCAAGCTTGACAACATGTTGAACTATCACATATATCTGCATTGTCATGTTTTTTATTTTCTATTTTATATATAGTATATGTTCTAGCTACCACAGCTTGTGCCTTTAATGCTTCTTTTTTCATAATCCGCTGGCATTTCAGCTGATACTACATTACATAAATATGTATCTAGATTTACTTCTTCTACTTCTCCTGTTTTTTTGATGAAGAAGTTTTATTGTTCCATATTTTTTTTATACTCATATTGGCTTTGAACATTTTCTTCTACTTTAGAAGTATCGTTTATTTCAATATTATTAACTTCTGATAAAGTTTCTTTTTCTCTCTTTGTTAATAGCGCCGGAAAAATAAAACAAATAAAAAGAAATGCAAAAAAATATATAAATATTTTCTTCATTTTTTCACCTTCCTATTCTTTGATTTATGAACTTAGTTTTAATTTCATGTTGTTTAAAATTTTACGCTCTATTCTAGATACTTGTACCTGAGTTACTCCTAATATTTTAGCTACTTGTGCCTGTGTCTTTTCTTTAAAAAATCTAAGCATTATTACTTCTTTATCTCTCTTTTCTAATCCGTTAATTAGTTCCTTTATTACTAATTTATTGGTTAAAATCTATTCTTCGTCTTTATTAGTTGAAATTTTTTCAATTAAACTAATTGTATTGCCATCTTTTGCATTTGTATATGTCGCATTTTCAATCGATTCTACTTTTCTTGCAGCTTCTTTTGCTAATATTATATCCTCTTTTGATACATGTAATTCTTTTTCTATTTCATCTATTGTTATTTCTTTTTCCTTTTTCATTTAAATATATTTGCTCTAATTCTCTTATTTTAATTCCTAATTCTTTAATACTTCTACTTACTATTTTTATCGGTCCATCGTCTCTAATATGCCTTTTTATTTCGCCAATCATATATGGAACTGCATATGTTGATAATTTCACTTCAAAACTTGTATCAAATCTTTTTATTGATTTTATAAATCCTAAGCAGCCTACTTGATATAAATCTTCTAGTTCATACCCTCTACCATTAAACCTTCTTACTATACTCCATATTAACCCGATTATTATCTTGAACTAATTTCTCTAATTCTGTTTTATCTCCCTCTTGGGCTTTTTTATCGTTTCTATGTCATTTTCGTACATAATCTCCCCACTTTTCTTTTTAATCTTTAGTTCTCTAATAACGCTTCAAATTGTTCTTCCTCAGATTCTATTTTTGGTTTAATTATTTTTGACATTGTTACTTTTGTTCCTAATCCTAATATAGACTCTACTTTCATCTTATCCATAAAACTTTCCATAATTGTAAATCCCATACCAGATCTTTCTAAATTTGGTTTTGTTGTATATAGTGGCTCTTTTGCCTCGTTAATATTTTCAATTCCTTTTCCTTTATCTGAAATTTCTATAATAACCTCGGTTTTCTTTAGTTTTGCTGATACTTTAACAATGCCTTGTTTTCCATCATATCCATGAATTATGCAATTAGTAACAGCTTCTGATACTGCTGTTTTTATATCAGCTAATTCTTCTATTGTTGGATCAAGTTGAGATGCAAATGCAGCAACTGCTATTCTTGCAAAAGCTTCATTTGAAGATTTACTAATAAACTCTAATTTCATCTCATTATCAAAAAACTTCCTTCATATTTTTTAATTCCTTTCTTACCAATTAATTTTTTAATTATTTTCTACAATTGGTATTAATTTTAAAATTCCACTCATTTCAAAGATTCTTCTTACACTTTGTGTTAAGTTACTTATTTCTAACCTTGCACCTAACATATTAGCAAATTTGTATCTACCTATTAATAGTCCTATTCCGGCACTATCCATGAAAGTGACACTATCAAAATCAAATACAATTCTTTTAGGCATATATCTTTCCATTTCATAATCTGCTTTCCTCCTTATCTTTTTGAACACTATGGTCATCAATTTCATCTGTCATTTTAAATATTAAAAGCTTGTCCTTTTCATAAAATTTCGATTCCATATTAACCTCCTCCTTGGTTTTATATTATTATAAATTATTTTACATTATTTTCCAATAGTAAAAAATAAGAAGTTTTGTCGATACATTAGAAGTTTTCGACAAAAAATATAACTGTTTGTAAATAAAATATTATCCCTATACTTGAAACTATTTCCAAATATAGGGATAATGTTTTATTTGCATCTTTAATTTAAGCTTTCCATTACTTTCTCTAACATTTTTTTGTATTTTTCTAATTTTTCTTTTTTTTCTTCTTTAACTTTTGCCTCTGGAGCTTTGTTTACAAAACCTGGATTTGATAACATTTTCTCACATCTTGCAACTTCTCCTTCTAGCCTTAATTTTTCTACTTCTAATCTCTTTCTTTTTCTTCTTCTAAATTCACCAATCCTTCTAGAGGCATATATAATTCTATTCCATCTGTTAATATTTTAATTGCATCTTCTGGAATTCCTGTTTTGTCTTTCTGAATCTTAGCTTTATTAGCAAATCCTAATTTTAACAATACACCTTCTGCTTTCCTTAAGCTCTTTTTCATATTTTTCTGTCACTAATATCAATTCTGACTTTTTAGTTGGATGTATATTTTTAGTATTTCTAATATTCCTAATTTCTACTATGATTTCTTTTATTTTTTCAATTGTTTCTTCTTGTTTGTCATATTTAAAGCTTAAATTATCTTCACTTAAATCTATAGTAGGCCAACTACTTACCATCAATTCTTTATCTTCGTATGAAACTAAGTTGTCATATATCTCAGAAGTTATGAATGGCATAAAAGGATGTAATAATTTCAAGCAATTTGTAAATACTTCATTTAATACATAAGATACCTGTACTTTTTTCTTTTTCATCTTCGCCATATAATCTTACTTTAGCCATTTCTATATACCAATCGCAAAATTCATTCCACATAAAATTATAAATTTTATCTAATGCTACACCCTAAATCATAATTTTCAATATTGTTTGTTATTTCTAAAATTAATTTATTTAATTTATTTAAAATCCATTCATCTGATAACTTTAATGAACCTTCTTTATAAATGTGTCTTTCTTTATCATAATTTTCTTTTTTAAATTTAAGTATTTCTTCTTCTGAAGGTCTATTCATAATAATAAATTTAGCTGCATTCCATATTTTATTAGCAAAATTTGACGCTTGTTCTAATTTTTCCGGCATATATCTTATATCATTTCCCATTGTTGTTCCTGATATTACTGAATAACGTAAACTGTCTGCTCCATACTGATTTATTACTTCAATTGGGTCTACGCCATTTCCTAATGTTTTTGACATTTTTCTTCCTTGACTATCACGTACAATTCCATGAATTAATACATCACTAAATGGCTTTTCTCCCATTGCATATAATCCAGAAAATATCATTCTTGCTACCCAGAAAAATATAATATCATATCCTGTAACTAATACATTAGTTGGATAAAAAGTTTTTAAATCTTCTGATTCTTTATTTGGCCAGCCTAAAGTTGAAAATGGCCATAATGCTGAACTAAACCAAGTATCCAATGTATCTGGATCTTGATGTAATTTATCTGATCCACATTTTTCGCATTTATTTGGAGCACTTTTTGCCACATTTATATGTCCACATTCTTCACAATAATATGCTGGTATTTGATGTCCCCACCATAACTGTCTTGAAATACACCAATCTTGTATATTTTCCATCCAGTTAAAATATGTCTTTTCATATCTTTTTCGGAACAAATTTAACATCGTCTTTCTTTACAGCTTCAATTGCAGGTTTAGCTAATTCTTTCATTTTTACAAACCATTGTTCAGATATACGTTGGTTCAATTGTAGTTTTGCATCTCTCACATTTTCCAACATTATGAGTATAATCTTCAATTGATACTAAAGCTCCTAGTTCTTCTAATTTTTTTAACAATAATTTTTCTTGCTTCTATTGCTTTCATACCTTTTACTTCTGGCATTAAATCTCCCATTATTGTTTTATCATCAAATACTTCTATGAATTCCAATTTATGTTTTAATCCTGCTTGATAATCATTTGGATCATGTGCTGGTGTAATTTTAACACATCCTGTTCCAAATTCAGTTTCTACAAATTCATCTGCTATAATTGGTATTTCTCTATTTACAATAGGTACTATGCATGTTTTTCCTACAATATCCGTATATCTTTCATCCTCTGGGTGAACTGCAACTCCTGTATCCCCTAACATTGTTTCTGGTCTTGTGGTTGCTACTTCTACATATCTATTTTCACCTTTTATTTTATATCTTAAATGCCACAAATGAGATGCCTCTTCTTTGTATTCTACTTCTGCATCAGAAATTGCTGTATGGCAGTTCGGACACCAGTTAACCATTCTTGTTCCTTTATATATATAACCTTGTTTATATAAATTTATAAATTCTTCTAAAACAGCATCTGACATACCTTCATCTAAAGTAAATCTTCTTCTTTCCCAATCACAAGAACATCCTAATTTTTTCTTTGTTGCTTTTGAATCGTTCCACCATATAATTTTGTCCAATCCCATGCTTCTTCTAAAAATTTTTCTCTTCCTAAATCTTGTTTCGTTTTTCCTTCTTCTTTTAATTTTTGTACTACTTTCATTTCTGTTGAAATTGATGCATGGTCTGAACCTGGAAGCCATAGTGTGTTATATCCTTGCATTCTTTTAAACCTAATCAATATATCTTGAATTGTACCATCCAATGCATGACCCATGTGTAATTTTCCAGTTACATTTGGTGGTGGCATCATAATGCAATAATTTTCTTTTGTTTTGTCCATACTTGGCTTAAAATATCCCTTTTCTTCGCATCTTTGATATAGTTCAACTTCAAAATCTTTTGGATTATACTTCTCTTTTAACATAAACTTTCCTCCTTTATTTATAATATAAAAAAACTCGCCCCTTCTATATAAGGGCGAGCTATTTCTCACGGTACCACCTTAATTTATAATTTTGTTTTTTACAAAACTACTTCTTAATTAGCTTTTAACACAGCTTACGCGAATATCCTTATTTTGTATTTCTCAGAATATTAACAAAAAAGCTACCTTCTGTTTATCTTTTTTTTCTTAAGAAGTTTACAGCCTATGACTTCTTTTCTCTTTTAAGAAAGTTTAAACATACTCCTCTTTTTTTCTAGTTTCTTAATTTTATGTTTATATTATTACACAAATTTTATAAAATTACAAGTCTTTTACATTTAATTTTTATCTCTACATAGCTTTTCTATATAATTCTATAAATTCTTCTTTTGAAACTTCTCTTGGATTTCCTGGTTTGCAAAGGGTCATTCATTGCTTTATCAGCAAGCATTTCAAAGTCTTCTTCTTTTGTTCCATAATCTTTTATAGTAGTTGTAATTCCTACTGATTTACTTAATTCTGAAATCATCCATACAAATGTATTTATTACATCTTGATCATTTAAATTTGCAGCATCTGGTCTTCCTATATTAATTAATATTTCTCTAAATCTATCTGCACAAACTTCTCCATTAAATCTCATAACTATAGGAAGAAGCATTGCATTAGCTATTCCATGTGGTGTATCATAAACAGCTCCTAGTTGATGAGCCATTGAATGTACTATTCCAAGTCCTACATTACTAAATCCCATTCCAGCAATATATTGAGCCATTCCCATTTTTTCAATAGCTTCTGGATTTTTTTTTTTTCATTAACTGCTGCTGGTAAATATTTAAATATCATTTTAATTGCTTTCATATGAAACATGTCTGACATATCATTATGTGCTTTTGTTATATATCCTTCTATAGCATGTGTTAATGCATCCATACCTGTTGCAGCAGCTAGCCCTTTTGGCATAGAAGCCATTAATTCTGAATCAATTATAGCTAAAATTGGTATATCATTTGGATCTACACACACCATTTTAATTTCTGCTTCTTCGTCTGTTATTACATAATTAATTGTAACTTCTGCTGCTGTACCTGCTGTTGTTGGAAGTGCTATTACAGGCATTCCTCTATTTACAGTGTTTGATAATCCATTTAAAGATTTTATATCACTTCTTTCTGGATTTGTCATAACTATAGAAATACCTTTTGCAGTATCCATACTTGACCCTCCACCTACTGCTACAATTATATCTGCTTTAGCTTTTTTACAAGCTTCAACTCCATCTAAAACATTTTTTATTGTTGGATTTGGTTTTATTTCATCATATAAATCATATTTTATATTTGCATTTTTTAAAACTGTTTCTACTTTTGCTGTAACTCCCGCTTCTACAAGTGATTTATCACTTACTAAAAATACCTTTTTAAATCCTCTCTTATTAATTTCTCCTGCAAGTTCTTCTCTTGCACCCTTTCCAAAATATGATGTTTCATTTAACATAAACCTTACTGACATATTATTTTCCTCCTTCGTTTTTTTACATTTCTTTATATTCAGATGGTATTTCAAACAAATTATTATCTACATCGTCTGAAATATCTACTTTTAATAACTCTTGTTTATTTCCAACAATTGTTTTTATATATTCTAATTTATTACCATCAAAATAAAATTTAGTTTTTATCTCTTGTCCTTCATTTTCTGAATTGTCCATCATAACGAATTTTGTTACTGTATTATATTCTTCATATGTATATGTTTTATTCTCAATTTTTTCTTTTCCCTTTTCATACTCCGTATCTTTTATTTCTTCTAAACTCGATTCTATTTTATTAAGGTCTATTTCATTATTTTTATATGTATAATAAGTTTTTGAATCGTCCATCATTAAATAAGAATTACCATCTTTTATAATAAATTTAGATTCTGAGCCATCATATATAGTTTCTATATATGCTTTATTTTGTTGTTTTGCATAATACATTTTATTGTTATTATCTAATGTTGTTATAAAACTATACGATTCTTTAGATTTTAGTTCTTCATATAATTTTTGAACTCCAAAATAATTTTCATTTTTTGTATCTGTTTGAGTCATATATAGCGCTATTCCTCCGCAACATGCTATTATTAAGATAATTACAATTAAAATTATTAGTATTTTTTTTTCTTTTGCTTATTTGTAGCTTTTGTTTCTGACACAATTATTCCTCCTTTGTTTTTTATTATAGTTATCCTCTAAATATAAATATTTAATAAAGAAAAAACAATATATGCGATATAATATACTAACTCTACTAATGCAAACTTTTTAATAAATTCAGAATTTTTTTTCTTCTCCAAATATTGATTTTAATGTAAAGTACATTAATACAATTGATACCGCACTACATAATCTTGTAAATGGTATTGTTATTGTAGATATTGATGAACCAAATATTGTTAATATACTTACAACTGATGCAATTACAAGTGGTATATTAGCTGTTGTTACTGTTGTAATTATTGTCGTTAATGATTTTTTATTTTTAGAATTCATAACTAAGACAATAATAGACATTACTAATATACTGCATATAGGTGCTATTGTTGCTTTTATAACAGACATTAGACTGCTTCCTAAACTTGATAATCCCCATATTGGTCCTACTGAAAAACATCTGCTAATTAATTCAGCTACTACCCATATAACTAATATAATAATTGCATATTTAAAATATTGGTTATTTTCTTTTATCTACTATTTCTTTTATTTTTCCTAATGGGTCTTTGAATAATTCAGCTATAAATCCTTTTTGTTTCAATGCTATCTTTTTTGATATCTACATTTTTAATTGTATCTTTTACTTGATTTACTGTAGTTGATGCCTCACTTTTCAATTCTTCTGTGTTTACTTTCTTTTCTTCTTTTTCTTCCATGTTAATCCTCCTAATATTATATTATTATTTATAGTATTTATTATTACTATCAAAATTAATCACCTAAGTTAATACCTATATCTCTAGCTGCTTTTACTAAATCGTCATCCATAGTAACTTTTCTTAGATTACTTTCTGCAGTATTTCCAGACACTGCTCCAATTTTTGTATTATTTCCAACTACATCTTCTAGAGATGCTGAATCTAATTTTCCATTTTTAATTACTACCAAAGTTCCAAATTTTCCTTCTAATGCAAGTTCCATTGCTTTTTGAACCATATTTTGTTGATAGTACTCTATCAAAAGCTGTTGGTGTTCCTCCTCTTTGCATATATCCTAGTGTTGTGTTTCTTGCTTCTAATCCAGTTAATTCTTCTAATTGTTTTGCAACAACTTGTCCAACTCCACCTAATTTTGTATTGTCAACTCCTGCTCCATTATTACGTATATTTTGTACTACCATTTCTCCATCTTTTGCTTTAGCTCCTTCGGCTACAACTACTATACTGAAGTTTTTTTCCTCTTTTCTTTCTATTTTCAATTTTAGTTGCTACTTTATTAATATCATATGGTATCTCTGGAATTAGTGCAACATCTGCTCCTCCTGCTATTGCTGATTCTAATGCTATCCATCCAGCATATCTTCCCATAACTTCTAGCACCATAATTCTATGATGTGTTTCTCCCGTTGTATGTAATCTATCTAATGCTTCCATAGCAACAGATACAGCTGTATTGTAACCAAATGTAATTTCTGTACAAGCTACGTCATTGTCAATTGTTTTTGGCACTCCTATAATATTTACTCCTTTTGTTGAAAAAATCTCTTGCAGATTTTTTTGTGTTCCATCTCCTCTAAAGTAAAGATACAATCAAATCCAAATTCTTTAATATTTTCTATTGCTTGTTCTGATAAATCTTTGTATTCTACACTTCCATCTTCATTTACTATTTTATAATTAAATATGTTTGCATTTGTTGATGAACCTATAATAGAACCACCTTTTGGTAAAATTCCTACTGCTTCTCCATTGGCTGCTGTACTTAATTTTTCAAAGTCTTTTTAGTAATCCATTATATCCATCTACTATTCCATAACATTCTACTCCATGATTTTCTGCTGTTTTTACAATTGCTCTAATAACTGCATTAAATCCTGATACGTCTCCTCCATTTGCTAATATTCCTACTTTTTTTTTAACATAGTTCCTTCCTCCATTTAATCTTACTTTAATTTCCATTCTCCCTCAGTACTATAATTTGTACTAACATCTATGATATCAGATTTTAGAGTCACAACAGGGCGAACCGCATAGCTACCGCGCGCATAATCGTACAAGCTAGATCCACCACTACCGCACATGCCGTACGTGCCCGCGTACGTGTCAGCGCCATCGCCAATCACAAGGCGCACATTGAAGCACGCATAGCTAGAGTCAGTATCGATACAGCGAGATGCAAGCCAATAATTTCCATTAAATAACATATTTTGTATATCTGTATTTTCTATCTTTGATTTATTGTAACCATAAGAAGTATATTTTAGATTTTTCACTCCTGCTGAGGTTGATGTTCCTGTAGTAGAATCGCCATTTACTGTTGGATAATATACATTTGATGTTGGATTTGTTATACTTCCATAACTACTATTTAATGTTGTATAATCAGCTTCTGTAATTCCTGCTTTTTCATTAATATCTTCTATGGTTATGCTTCTTGCTCCTGTTTCTTCTATTTTCCCTGTAATTTGCTTATCTATTGGTCCACCTGTTGTATAGCTTCCGCCTTTTGTTGTATCGGCTCCATATCCATATCCAAATATTTTACATACTTCATTTAATTCTCGCTCTGCATACAGATATCCTCTGGCTCCTTCTAATATAAAATTAGCCTTCGTATCAGAGGTTTTTATTACATTTTCTGATATTAATTCTACTACTCCGTTTTCTATACTTAATACTCTCCATCTTGTCTTCTCTGTTGCTGTGAAGTTTTGTACACTATTTCCATTTCCATGTTCTGTCGCTGTTCCTATTGGTGATGAATAACTTAATTTACTTGTCTCTACTGGTGTTGTTCCATCTTTTTGTTGTGATTGTTGGATTATAATCTACAAAGTCTCCTACTTTTACATATTTTGCTATGTCTATCCATTCTTCTATTTTTCCATGAGCATCTAATGTATAGCTTCTTCCTGTTTCAAAATCTACTTTTATTGTTCCTTCTCCACTTGCTGTTGCTTTGATTCCGTTTTTAGTAAACTGTGTATTTAAATCCCCTGCTGTTATTACTCCTCCTAATTTTTTCTGTTTTAGCTCCATTATATGCTAAACCTATTGCTTCCTTTTTTCTTCTCCCATTGTTGTCTCTGTTTTTGCTTTATCAGCTTGCTTTAGTATTCCGTTATCTCCAGTCAATGTTGCAATCGTTATCCCTGCTAGAATTAAAAGTACAATTATTGTTATTACTAAAGCTATTAAAGTAATACCATTACTTGTTTTAATTAATTGTTTTATGTTTCTTTCGTTCTCCATAAAAATATTCTCCCTTTCTTTTGTTTAACTTTTTATATGAATTTTTCCCACTTATATTTTAACTAAACATGTCTTTAAATGTCAATACATTTTTTTGAAAATTTATGTAATAATAATTAAAATTTATAGGTTAAGGTGATACTATGATTAAGGAAAAAAGAAAATCTAAAAGATATACTCAAGATAAGAAAAATGACAGAAAAACTGCTTAAAATAAATTAGCAATTTTCCTGTCATTTTTTATTTAGTTGAAATATGTATATTTTCTACTTTGCAATTTAATTCTCTGGCCACAATATTTTGTATTTGTGCTACTTCTTCTTGCTTTAATTCTTCTATTCCAACTATTACGCTAATACTTTCTCCATTTACAAAAATAATAACATTTTCAAAGCCTTTTGTTTTTATCAAATTTTCACAAATCATTATACTATTTTTAGTCTGATTTATTTTTGTAATTTCTTGTGTTGCCGTTTGTTTTGAGTCTCTAATGAATTACCACTGTTCAATACTTTTTTCGTAAGTTTCTAACATTTGCGAATACATAGTATCTCTTTCTAATTTTGACTTAGTAAAATAATCATCTTTTTTACTAGCATTACTACTTGTAGCAATAGTATTTTGAGTTAAGTTATTTGTGTTTGTATTATTTGCTGTATTACTTATATTTGTAGAATTAGTATTATTAGTGTTTTCATTTTGTGTAGTATTAACAGTATTTGTATCTGTTGTATCTCCTCCTACTATATCATTACTACTAACTAATGTCGCATCTCCTATATCTGCCAATTTTGTGTCATCTTTAGATTCCATTTCTATACTAGTTTCTACTGAATCTCCTCCTTGCTTTGTTGTATAATTTAAATATCCTGCAGTCATAAGCATAATAGCTATCACATAAATAATAATTTGATTTTTTCTTTAATAACCCTTTCATCTTTTACCCTCCACTTTAAATTTTATCCATTCATCTCAAATACTTGGATTTTATGCGTTGCTAAGCCTGTAACAGCTTCTACTGCTTGTATAATATTTGCTTTTGTATCTGCATTGTTTGCTCCTTTTGCTGTAATAATTGCGCCTTCTATTTTAGGCTGCACTAGTTTTTTGAGTTATTGGTGTCTTTTCTCCATTTTCTTCCTTATAAATAATATCTTTTTGCGAATCTGTTTCTTGTATTTTTTCTTGTTCCACCTGAGGTGTCTGATTCTTCCGTATTACTAACTTTTGAACTTTCATTATACATCGCTACAACCTCACTAGACTCCGAATAATTAATACATACTTTAACTGCTCCTACACCTTGAATCTTTCCTAATATATTTTCAAGTTTTTCTTCTAAATTATCTGTTAATTGTACATTATTTTACTGTCATTTGTTATCTGATTTGTTGTTGCTAACTGTTTAGAATTACTATCTGTTTCTTTTTTATCTTCTTTTTTTGTTTCCATTCCAAATAATATTAATAATTACAATTGTTATAATTGATAATATTATCAACAATACTAAGTTTTCAATTTTCTTTTTGTCATTTCCTTCTTGTTGTTCTTCTTTTTTACCTATTAATTCTTTCAATTTATCTCTAAACATTTTTCATTCACCCCATATTCTTCAATTAAAAATTTTTTATATTTTGAATTTCTGTCTTATTAACCTTATCAGATACTTCATTTTTTTCCTTTCTCTTGTTTTTTTATTTCTACTCCTGTATCTATTTTTCTTCTTTTTTTGTATTTCTGTTACTATTTTATTTTCTGCGCTATTTTTTATATCATTTTTTAACTTCTTCTTGAGTTTTACTAACAATTAATTTAATTTTATTTATCTTAGTTTCTTCTTCATCATCTGCTATTTGCACACTCACTTTGCATTTTTTAACCTCATAACCTTTTTCTTTTATTTTTTTAGTAATGTCTTTCTCTAATTCTTCTGAATATAATTTTTTAATTCTTTCATTCATACTAGTTTGATTTACCGAACTTGTCTCTACTGAAGTATATTCTTCTAAATCAATATTGTTAAAATTAAAAACATATCTTTATTTTTAATTAAAGGAGAAACTATATTAAATATTACATAAACTCCTAAAACCATTCTAATATATTTTTTAGTTCGATTATTTGGCAAAAGCATTTCAAAAATAGATACAATTACAATTGTTATTCCTAGTCCTTTTGCCCAAGAACTTAAAATTTCTATCATTTTTTCTCTCCTATCTATACATCATAGTACCATTAGATATTTTTAAGACTAAAGTTGTCCCTATTATTAGCATAAATGATATTGCACATAATATTCCTAAAAATATTTTAAAAATATCTCCAATTTGTTCTAATAAATCTATAATTTTTTTCATCTGCAATAGGCTGAACTACTGTCGCTACTAGTTTTATATGATACCGATAAAACAAAAATTTTAAAATTGGCATAATACAAATTCCTATCACGATAACAACTCCAACAAGTCCAACTGCATTTTTCAAAACAATTCCACAACCTAAAACTGTATCTACAGCATCACCTAATATTTTTCCTACTACTGGTATTGCCGAACTCACCACTGCTTTTGTAGTTTTTGCAGTAATTCCATCAATACTACTTGATAACGTGCCTTCTAGTGAAACTACTCCAACAAATACTGTTAAGATAATTCCTAAAAACCATATTGTACTTGATTTTAAAAACTTTGATAATTTATCAATATGAACTTTGTCGGAAATTTTTGAAATAATCACTAAACTAGTTAATACTAAAACAAATGGTATTATTAAATTTTGTATTATATTTCCAATAAAATTAATCATAAATAATATAATAGGTTCAACTACACTACTTGTTGTTATGCTTCCTGTATACATCATAAGAGTAATTAATAATGGAACTAGTGTGTTCATAAATCCAATCAAATTTCCTGTAGTATCCTGAACTAATTTTATAATATCTGTAAAATTAGACATAATCACAGTAACAATTAATATATATTGAACATAGTAAATCAATTTTGAAATATTATTATTTTCTAAACTTTCACTAATTGATTTTAAAATACTGTGAATCAAAATAATAGCTAAAATACTAACAAGCGATTTTATATTTGTGGTTACTTCTTTTCCTAATATGTTTAATATTTTTTTTTAATAATGTACTATTATCAACCTCTCCCTTTATTGCGTCATTTAATATTTCGTTTATATCAATATCCTCAAAAAAACTCCCCTGTAAACTTTTCTGCATTTTTTTATAAAATCTTGTATTTTAAATTCTTCTTGCTGTTCAATAATAGTTTGATTATCATTTGCATAACTTGAATTAGATAAGAATACTATTAACACCATTACAATAATTGTTATTATTTTTCTATTATAAAAAAAAATTTTCTTTTCCAATTTTCATTTGTATTTTCCTCTTCTTTATGGCAATACTTTCAATATAACTTCCAGTAAACTTGATATAATAGGTATTGACATTGATATAATAATAATTTTTGTTCCCATTTCTATCTTACTAGCAATAGCCGCCTCTCCTGAATCTTTGCAAACACTAACAGCAAATTCAGACAAAATTGCTAACCCAGTTATTTTTATAAGTATTACCAAAAAAGTACTATTAATAGAAGTCTTACTTGCTAGTGATTGCAATAAATTAACAATACCTGTAAGTTTATCCATAACCAAAAATAAAATCAAAACACCTGTTAGCAAACTTATATATATAGCAAATTCAGGTCTATATTGCTTTAAAAGAATAATAATAACTAAAGCAACTAAAGCAATTCCAACTATTTTAATAACTTCCATTTTCATCCTTTCCAAATGAGACAGGGGACAGGTGAGACAGGGGGGACAGGTCTTAAATGTCTCATTTTTTATTCATGCACAATATTTTTTTATTTTACTTTTCTATGAGACATTTAAGACCTGTCCCCCCTTGTCTCGCCTGTCCCCCTGTCTCATAAGTTAAATATTGTTCTAACTGTGTCAAATAATCCGCTTATTTCTTTTATTACCATCGTTAATACAATTACTAATCCTGCCAAAGTTGTCATCATTGCTTGATCTTCTCTGCCTGCTCGTACTAATACTTGATGTAAAACTGCTACTAATATTCCTATTGCAGCTATTTTAAACAATAAATTAATATCCATTTTAATTATCCCCCTAATTTAGCACAAGACAATTACTATTGCTAACCCAACTATTGTTCCCAGTCTCGTATATAATCTCTCGTTTTTTTGTTTTGCTTCCATTGCATCTTTTATCTGCCCTTCTAAGAAATTTTCAGTTATTTCTATTTGGCTGATTTGTCCATCTGTATCTGTCTGTCCCAATAACTTTGATAACATTTTTAAAACATTTTTATCTTCTTCTTTTAAATTGTTGTTTGTTTCTTCTACAGCTTGTTCCCAAGCCACATCTGCAGTTGTTTTTCCATTTTTTCTTCTGCTTTTTTAAATATTTGTCCAATATTCTTGTTTGAATTGTTAGATATTTCTTTAAAGATATCTGGTATTGGTTCATATGTAAATTTTATTTTATTCTTTAATATGTTTAATGTATTTTTCATCTCTTCTAATTCCTGTAATCTATATACATATCTTTTTTGATATGAATTTCCCAATCATACTAGAAAATACTAAGATTAAAAATAATATAAAATATTTAATTATTTGCATTCTTATATACCTTGTCCTTTCTATTTTTAGTATTATATTCATTTAATTTATTTTTAGAACTAAAAATTATCTTTCTAAAAAAAATTATTTTTTCAATTTGTTTTGTTTCTATTAATTTATTTATTTGCATATTATTTTTTATGTCTTCTAGTGTTTTTCCATGCATGGTAAAAATCCCTTTCACTCCTGCCGAAATTGCTTCTCCGTATAGCTTCTACATCTTCTTTTGAACCTATCTCATCACATGCTATTACTTCAGGAGCCATGGACCTAATTAACATTTTCATCCCTTTTTGCTTTTGATATATTTTCAACAACATCTGTTCTTATTCCTACATCATTTTGTAGTATTCCTTGATACATAGCTGCAATTTCTCCTCTTTCATCTACTACCCCACAAGTTTTCCCTTTAAAATTTATCTCTGGTATTCCATTACTTATTCTTCTTATAGTATCTCTTAGCATTGTAGTTTTTCCCTTTCCAGGTGGAGAAACAATTAAAGTTGTATAAATGCTATTTGCTTCTTTATCTATTATTTGTCCTAAAATTTTATTACTGCAATTTAATACTTCTCTAGCAATTCTAAAATTCAAACTAGTAATATACTTCAAATTGATTATCCTTTCATTTTCTATAACTGCTGTTCCTGTAATACCTACCCTGTGTCCTCCTTTTTACAGTAATAAATCCTTCGCAGATTTGATTTTTTGTAAGCATAAATTGAGCTATTACATAACTTTTCTAAAATCTGTAATATTTCTTTTTGATTTACTTTATAATCTATAACTATATCAGCTTGTCTTATTTTAAGAATAATGGGTCTATTACATCTTATTCTAATTTCTTGTAAATTGTTTTCTATGTTTATATTTTGATTAAATGTATTTTCTAACAATTCATATAATTGACATGGAAAATATCTTAATATTTCTTCTCTATTTTTCATTTTTTGATTTCTTCCATATTAATTATCTTATCCTTTTTTTTTATATTATAGGAACTTCGTAGAATTTTCCCATAAAAAAAAAGCTTATTTTAATATATGCTTCTTTTTTTCTATTTTAGAACTATTATTTTTCATTAATAACTGCACGATAAATTAATCCTGTATCTTGATCTTTTTCAAATTCTACTCTATAGCTTTTTTCTGTATCTATTTCTCCTTTTATAAGAGTTATATTTTGTTCGCTTGCTTCATATTCTTCTCCATTATAATTAATTTCTTTTATTTCATTACTTGTTTCTTCAGATTGATTATTTAAAGATATGGTCGATAGTAATCCTTTTACTGTTACTCCTTTTAAATTTGTACTTTCGTAAGCTTCAAATTTTTGGTTAAAATTATTTATTTCTGCTTCGCTCATATTTGAGTTCACTTGATTTAAGACATTCATATTTCCTAAATAAAGGCCAATAGAAGGAATTATATTAACTATTGGATTTTCGCTTGCTTCTAATCCTAATTGTCCCATTTGTTGCTCATTAACTTCAGATATTCTCTCAACTACAGCATTTAAAAAGCTAGATACCTGATCAGAATCATAATCAGTCAACATCAAGCTATTGTCTGATGAAAAGTCTTCCACTGTAGCACTATCTGTGAAATTTACATCATTACTAAACTTATATTCTACTACTTCACTATCTACATCCGTTGTCGTACTACTCTCTGCTACTTCTGGTAAACTCATAATTAATTCATAGTTTTCCTTTATATTTTGTAAACTTTCTAAATTTTCAAAATTAGCAGAAAAACTTATCTTTGATTTTTTATCTTCTTTCATTTCGTATGATACAACTATATTTTGCTGATTGCCTTCTTTTTTTCTTTTCTATTGCTATCGTTCCTTCTGTCGTTTCTATTACCAACTTGCATACATCTCTATTTTTTTTGATACACTGCAATTTCAAAATTTTTATCACTAAAATCTGTATCATCCTTAATGCTTTTTTTTTATTGCATCATCAATCTGACTAGCTGTTATTTTTGCTGAATTCTTCTGTATTTTTAAATATTCATTTAATTTATCTACTGTGGTTTGATCATTTTTTAGAGTCTCCAAAAGTTTGACTAACACATTTTGTAAATCTGTCCCTGTCAAAGACAACTTATATCCAGACATATCAGATTCTTTAACTTTTGAAAATTTGTCTTTTTCTAATTGTTGATTTATTACTGTTATATAAGTATCTTTTTTATATGACTTTTTTCATCTTCTGTCAACTCTACTTTTCCCATTTTCTGTAATTTATCAACCATTTCTCCATAACTTTCTACATCATCTAAATCTTCTGAAAACTTATTTAATTTTTCTGTTTCTATAGCAACAAATTTACTTCCAACATATTTTGTCTGTAATCCTATCTTATTTTCTATTTGTTTATAATTAATAGGAAATTTTACATCATTTGAATAATTCAATGAAATATTTTGTGCAGCTTTTTGAATTCGCCGTATCAACCTGTCCAGAAAAACTAATATTGAAATTATTTACATTTTCAAATTTTTTTGCTCATTGTCAGATGATATATTAACAGAAAACTCTCCTTCATCATTATAAGGTGTGTTATTCTTTTTTTCAAAATATTGCTTTAACTCTTCATCTATAAACCCTTTTTTAGAATCTCCTATATCTGCCATATACTTAAAAAACATTTCTTTATCACTTTTAAATATATCAGTAGCAAATACTAGAATCCCAACTCCAGCTAGTATTATAATTACTATAATAATTATTAAAATTAACAATATCTTTGTATTTTTCTTTTGATTCATCTCTTTTTTTCTCCTCGTAAAAAAATATATTAAATATGTAATATTCTTCTCTTATATGAGAAATAGATAAATAACTTTTATGTCATTTATCTATTTGCACATTATTTTATTCTTGTTCCCAATTATGGTATATATTAGCTACATCATCTAAATCTTCTAACTTTTCAATTAGACGTTCCATCTTTTCGCAACCTTTTTTCATCTAAAACTAACCATTGTAGTTGGAACCATTTGAACTTCTGCTTCTAAAAAATTCGAAACCTTCTTCTTCTAATTTCTCACGTACAGCTGAAAAATCTGCTGGATCTGTTGTAATTTCATAAACTTCTTCTGAAGCCTCAAAATCCTCTGCTCCCGCATCTAATGCAAGCATCATTAATTCTTCTTCATCTCTGTCAGTTGAAGCTCTTTCTATTACAATGACTCCTTTTTTTATTAAATAAATATGATACACAACCTGTTGTTCCTAGATTTCCTCCTGCTTTATCGAAAACGTGTCTTACATCTGCTGCAGTTCTATTTTTGTTATCTGTAGATGCTTCTACAATAACTGCAACTCCACTTGGTCCATATCCTTCATATACTATTTCTTCATAATTTTCATTACTTGTTGATGCTTTTCTTTATAGCATTATTTATTGTGTCATTAGGCATGTTTGCAGCTTTACATTTTGCAATTACACTTTTTAATTTTGAATTTCCTGCTGGATCTGGTCCACCTTCTTTAACTGCTATTAAAAGTTCTCTTCCTAATTTTGTGAATATTTTTCCTCTTGCAGCATCTGCTTTTCCTTTTTCTTAGCTTGTATATTATGCCATTTTGAATGTCCTGACATATTTCTCTCCTCCTCTTTAATTTTTTCCCTGTATTCTAAGGCTTTCAAGCCTCTATCTATTGGTTTTACCCATTTTTTATAAAAATTTCTTTTTATATTGTAACATATCTTTTGTATTTTGTGTAGTCTTTTACAAATATTTTTGTATTTGATAGATGTAAATGATACTAAATAAAAATACTCTAATTAGCAACTATCTACCTGCTCTAAAACTTCTTCTTAATCTTAAAGCATTTAAAATAACAGTAAACTACTAAATACCATCGCTAGACTTGCAATCATTGGATTTATAGAAATGCCAAAAGGTTTTAATAATCCTATTGCAACAGGTATCATCAAACAATTGTAAAAAATGCCCAAAATAGGTTTTGTTTTATATTTTTAATTGTTTTTTTTCGCTGATTTTAATCAATTTTAATATTGAATTCAAATCATTTTTAGTTAAAATAACATCACTTGAATCCATTGCAATATCAGTTCCACTTTTTACGCTTACACCAATATCTGCGTTTGTTAGTGCTGGACTATCATTTATTCCATCTCCACACATCATAACTCTATTTCCATCTTCTTTTAATTTTTTTATTGTTTCTGACTTTTGAGATGGTAAAACATTTGAAATCACTTTATTTATTCCTAGTTCTTTACCTATTTTTTCTGCTGTTTTTCTTTGTTATCTCCTGTTAACATTATAGTTTTAATATTATGATTTTTTAATCTACTTATAACCTCTTTGGAATTTTTTCTTACAATATCATTTACTCCTATTATTGCTAAAATTTCTTTTTTCGTCTGCCACATATACAATACTATTTTCATTAAGTGCTAATATTTTTTCATCTTCTAAATGATTATTTTTAATAGAGAATTTTTCAATTATTTTTCTATTTCCTAATATTATTTTTTTATTTTCAACTTCTCCAGTCAATCCATATCCTACAATATTTTCAATATTCTTTACTTCTGATTTCAAAATTTTATTTTCTTGCATATATTCTACAAAAAGGCTTTCCCTATTGGGTGGGTAGATTTTTCTTCAATACTTCCTGCAAGTCTAATTAATTCTTTATCTGATAATTTACTATAATTATATATTTGTGAAATTCTTAATTTTCCATAAGTTAATGTACCTGTTTTATCAAATACAACAGTATTAATTTTTGAAGCATTTTCTAGTATTTCACTCTTTTTTACTAATATTCCATTGCTTGCACATATTCCTTCACTTATGACTATTGCAAGTGTTGTAGCTAGTCCTAGACTACAAGGACAAGCAACTACTAATATAGTAACAAAATGTGCTTAATGCTGTTCCAAAATCATATCCTAAAAGCAAATACATAACAAAACTTATTATAGCTATTATAATAACTACTGAACAAAATATCCTGAAATTTTATCAGCAATCTTTTGCTATTGGTGCTTTTGTATTACTTGCTTCTATAACTAATTTTACTATCTCTGATACTGTCGATTCTTTTCCAATTTTTTCAGCCCTATATTTTATGAAACCATCATAATTCAGACTTCCTGCTATTACTTTATCTCCAATATTTTTTGTTACTGGTTTGCTTTCTCCTGTGATAAATGACTCATCTAAGTGAGTTTTTCCTTCTAGGATTTCACCATCTACCGCAATTTTATCTCCTGCGTTTTGAAATTACAATGTACCTTTTTTTATTTCATCAAGAGTTACCTCTTTTGGATTCCATTAACTTCAATTATTGCTTTATTCGGAGTAATTTCAACCAGTTTTTTATTGCATCCTTTGTTTTATCTTTTGCTTATTCCATCAATATATCTTCCAAGTTTAACAAAGTAAATAACTATTGCTGCTGATTCAAAATATAAATTCATTGTATAGTGCATATTTCCTTTTATTATCATATACATACTATATAAACTATAAATAAAACTACTTACAACACCTATTGTAACAAGTGTATCCATATTGGGTATTTTATGAATTAAATTTTTATAACCATTTTTTAAAATATCATATCCATACCAAAAAAATGCAATTGTTAAGATCAATAAACTAACGGCATAATTTATAGGATTATGTTCTGCACTTAAAAATTTTAAAGTTGGTAAACCAATCATATGTCCCATAGAAATATACATAGTAACTATTGCTAAAATTGTAAAAATAATAAATTGTATTTTTTTTTTTTTTATTTTTTTTCTATGTTGAACTCTTTAAATATTCCTAAACTTTTAAAACCTGCTTGTTTTTTATATATTTTATTTTTTCTTGATTTAGAATTTGTTCATCATAAGTTATTGTAGCATTTGCCATTACAAGATTCACATTTGCCTCAAAAATCCCATTTTGCTTATTCAAGTATTTTTCTAATCCATTTGAGCAAGCACTACAAGTCATTCCATCAATCGCTAATATTATACTTTTCATATTATTCTTCCTCTATAATTTCATATCCAAGATCTATAATTTTTTCTTTGATTTGAGCAATTTCTAAATCCTTTTCTGATTTTATTGTTACTATTCCAGTATTATGATCTGCATCTACACTTTCTACACCACTAATTTCTGATAGAGCTATCTTAACTCTATTTTCACATCCTCCACAAACCATTCCATTTATTTTAATTTTTAATTCCTTCATCTTATATCATCCTTTCTTTTTTTACTTATTAAATTTTTTAAATAGACTTACTAATTCATCTATTATTTCTAAATTACCTTTTTCCAAATCATTAGAAACACATGAATATATATGATTTTTCTATAACCAATCTCCAACTTTTTTAATATATATTTTCTTTACAATTTGAACCAAAATTACATATAGGATAGTTAATCCTGCTACTATTAAATAATATAATGGTGGCATTATTTCAAAATGGAATGATTCAATATTATGCAATAATATTGGTGTAAATATTGTTCCTATTATTGTAACCATTGTTAAACAAGTTAATATTGGGTTTGCCTTTGACTGTACAAAAGGTACTTTTTTGCAGTACGAACAAAATGAATTATTAATGTTTCACTTATTAAACATTCGATAAACCATGCTGTTTGGAAATAACTTTCACTCACAGCTCCATTATATCCTAATATAAACCAAAATGCTAAAAACGCCAAAACATCTATTATCGAACTTACTGGTCCCATTACATTCATAAATGTTCCTAATCCTTTTGTATCCCATTTTCTTGGTTTTATTAAAAATTCCTCATCAACATTATCATATGGTATTCCTATTTGAGAAAAATCATATAAAAAGTCTTGAATTAACATTTGAATTGGCAATAATGGTAAAAATGGTAAGAAAAATACTTGCAATAAATATACTAAATACATCTCCAAAATCTGAACTTAAAGCCATTTTCATATATTTTATAATATTTCCATATACTTTTCTTCCTTCTATTACTCCATTAAATATTACTTTTAAACTTTTTTTCTAATAAAATAATATCACTTGCTTCTTTAGCAATGTCTGTTGCTGTATTTACACATATTCCAACATCTGCATTATGTAGTGATGGTGCATCATTTACACCATCTCCCATATAGCCTACTACATGTCCATTTTTTCTAAGAGCCTTTATTATTCTTTTCTTTTTGTAAAGGATTCATTCTAGCAAAAACATTTACTTTCTCAACCTTTTTAGCAAGTTCTCCATCTGGCATCCTATCAATATCTGTACCTAATAATATTTTTGAATCTTCTATTCCTACCAAGTTACAAATATTTTCAGTGGAATATTGGTTATCTCCTGTTAAAATCTTTGTTGTTATTCCATATTCTTTTTAATTTCTTTATTGTACTTTTTTTACTTTTTTTTTGGTGGATCTAAAAATGCTACAAATCCTATAAATGTCATTTCTTTTTCATCATCGCTATTAAATATATCTTTTCCTCTATACTCTCTTTTTGATGCTAACGCGATTACCTGCATTCCTTGTTTTGCAAGATTTTCAGCATTTTTATTAATATTTTGTATCATTTCTTGAGTTAGCTCTTTATGTTCGCCATCTATTTTTACTTGATTACAACTTTTTAATACTTCTTCTAATGCTCCTTTAGTAATTATCCTATAATGATCATCATGTTTTACTACAATACTTACTTTTTTTCTAATATAATCAAATGGAATTTCATCAATTTTTTTCATAATTAATAACTTGTTCTTTTATTTTATGCTGAACTCCATATGTTATTACTGCTTTATCTACCAGATTTTTCATTCCAGTACTATAATAGCTATTTAAAAATGCATATTCTAATATAGATAAATCTTCTTTTCCTTCAACATTTATATATTTCTGTAATACTATCTTGTCTAATGTTAATGTTCCTGTTTTATCAGTGCATAAAACATCTATTGCACCTAAATTTTGAATTGCCTGAATGTTTTTTACTAATGTTTTTTTCTTTGCAAGAGTTTTCGTTCCTTTAGTTAAATTAACATTTACTATCATAGGCAACATTGTTGGAGTAATTCCAACAGCTACTGATAATGCAAATAGCACTGCTTCTAATATATCTTTTCGTATAAATGCATAAATAATAAATACTGCTATTGAAACTACAACCATGTATTTTATTAATAATTTTGTAATTCCATTCATACCTTTTTCAAAATTTGTTGTTTCTCTCTTATTATCAATTTGTTTTCCCATACTTCCTAGATATGTAGAAAAACCTGTATTAATTACTATTGCAGTTGCATCTCCACTTATTACACTTGTTCCCATTAAACATATATTTGAAATTGAAAATATTTCATTTGAGTTATTAAATTTATCTGTTTTTTCAATAGGCGCACTTTCACCTGTAAAAACAGATTGATTTAAAAACAAGTCCTTATTTTCTATAATCATTACATCAGCTGGAATAATAGAACCTGCATTTAGATGAATAATATCACCTTTTACAACTTTTTCTGTTCTTATTGTTTGTTCTTTTCCATTTCTTACAACCATCGCTGTTGAAAACATTTCACTTTTTAATTTTCTATTAAATTTATACGTTGAATAATTTTGAGCAAATTTTATCATTGCACTTACAAATCCAATCGCTAAGATAATAACAGTACCTAATGTATCATCACCAACAAATTTATTTATTATTGCTAAAACAACTAAAATTAAAATAAATTTATCTTTAAATGAATTTATAAAAAAATAAGGCCATGAATGTTTATCATCTTTTACAACAACATTTTCTCCATCTTCTTCTAATTTTTGTTCTGCTTCTTTATTTGTCAATCCTTTTTCAATATTAGTTTTAAGCTCTTGTATTATTTCTTGTTTTTTTTTTTTTGTGCAATTTTCTTATATTTTTCTAGTATTTTTCATCATTATTACTCATTAAATTTTTATTTTTTAATTTGTTCTTTATAAAAAAATAATCTAATCAATTTCTATGTATCTCCTTTTTTTTATATTTTATAAAATTGTATCACTTAATATATTTTTTGTATATACTTTTTTATATTTCTTTTTCCTCATATACTGGTTGGAGTTTAAAGCCTATCTTAGAATCTATGGTGCAATGAGGAAATAATTATCGTGAAATGCAAAAATAGCAGTAAAATAAAACTGCTATTTTTCTAGTATCATATATAAAATTGGATAAGGATTTCCCTGTTCATCATTTTATTTCAATTTCACACCTTACACTGCTACAGTTGAAAAACCATTATCTGCGTGAATTACTTCACCTGTTATCGCATTTGACATATCACTAAACAAGAAACTTGCCACATCTCAATTTCTTTTGCAGTTACAATAAAGGCGCTCTTTGTTCAATCACATCTAAGATACCATTAAAATCCTTTATTCCTTTTGCAGACAATGTCTTAATTGGTCCTGCTGAAATACATTAATTCTAATATCATCCCTAAATCTTTTTGCTAAATATCTAATACTACTTTGCAATGCTGCTTTTGCAACTCCCATAACGTTATATCCCTAGTCATTTCTTAAGTCTTCTGTATTTGCATGTGCTATACAATGTAATATTCCATCCACATTTCCATAATCTTTTTTTATATTTTCTAAACAATCTTTAATGCTTTCATCATTTGAAGCATCACAAGCATAGCCTTTTGCTCCTGGTATTTCTGAAATAAGCTTTTCTATTTTTTTCTTTGTTTTCCATAGTTCCATATGTAAATATTATTTCTGCCCCATTTTCATATGCAGATTGAGCAGCTCCCCAAGCAATACTCCACTTGTTTCTAACTCCCATTATAATTATCTTTTTTTCCTTCTAATAACATATTTAGTCCTCCTTTATATTTTTTTTCAATTTTAATATATTCTCCCATGTTTCTAAATTTAGTATATCTGTCTTCTACTATTTCTTTCTTTCGACATTTTACTCATTTTGTTTATTGTAGTTTTTATCTCTTTTCTTAAGCTGTTAGAAACTTTTTTTTAAACGTATCTTCTTTAGGTTCTTTTATTATTTTATCAATCACTTTTAAATCATATAAATCCTCTGCCGTTAGCCTCATTTTTTCTGCCGCTTCTTTAGCTCTAGAAGGATCTTTCCATAAAATACTACTATATCCTTCTGGAGATAATATTGAATATATAGCATTTTCTAGCATTAATACTTTATTTCCAACACCTAATGCTAAAGCACCTCCACTAGAACCTTCTCCTATTACAATTGAAATAATTGGAACTTTTAGTTTTGCCATTTCAAGCATAGAACTTGCAATAGCTTCTCCGTTGTCCTCTTTCTTCTGCTCCGATTCCTGGATATGCTCCTTTTGTATCTATAAATGTAATAACTGGTCTATTAAATTTCTCTGCTTGTTTCATAAATCTAATTGCTTTTCTATAACTTTCTGGATTTGGCATACCAAAATTTCTTTCTATGTTTTCTTTTGTTGTTCTTCCTTTTTGTTCTGCAATTACTGTATAATTTTGTTTATCAATTCTTGCTAGCCCACAAACAATTGCTTTATCATCTTTGAAAATTCTATCTCCATGTAATTCTATAAATTCTTCAAATATGTTTTCTATATAATCAATTGATGTTTTTCTTTTTGGATTTCTTGCTATTTCTACTCTTTCCCATGCAGTCATTTTCCGTCCCTCTTTTTTATTTATGAAATTTAATTATTTTATATAGAGTATCTTTTAAATCTTTTTCTTTCTACTATTTTATCTATAAATCCATGTTCTAGTAAAAACTCTGCTGTTTGGAATTCTTCTGGTAATTTTTCTCCAATTGTTTGCTCAATTACTCTTTTCCTGCAAATCCAATTTTCGCTCCTGGTTCTGCTAAAATGATATCTCCTAAACTTGCAAATGATGCTGTAACTCCTCCATAAGTTGGATCTGTTAAAACTGATATGTATAATAATCCTGCTTCATTTAATTTTGCAATTGCTGATGTTGTCTTTGCCATTTGCATTAAAGAAATAATTCCTTCTTGCATTCTAGCTCCACCTGAAACGCAAAAAATAATTAATGGTAATTTCAGCTCAATTGCTTTTTCTATTGCATATGTTATTTTTTCGCCTACAACAATTCCCATACTTCCCATTAAAAAATCCACTATCCATTATGCAAATAACAACTTCTTCTCCATTTATTTTTCCGAACACCACATCCTACTGCTTCTTGTATACCTGTCTTTTCTCTTAATCCTTTTATTTTTTTTGGGATAATCTTCTAAATTTAATGGATTAGTTGTATCAATGTCTAAATCAAATCTTTTATAGGATTCTTTATCTAAAATACTTTCTAACCTTTTATTAATATGCATTCTGAAATATGCTCCGCAATTTGGACAAATACTATTATTTTTTCTTACATCTTCTTTATACAAAATTTCTTGACACTTCTCACATTTTATCCATTTTCCAACTGGAATGTCTACTTTGTTTTTAATTTTTTCTTGGCTGTAGGCTCTTTTTTTTCATTTTGTCTACTATCATATCTTTATTCCTCTTTTCTAATATTTCTTTTTCAATAAAAGATGTATCAAATTTTCCTCTTAAAAAGTTTGGATTTTTAATTATCTGAAATAAGAAATCAAGGTTAGTATCAATTCCTTCAATTACGGTTTCTTCTAAGGCTCTTTTCATTTTACTAATCGCTTCATTTCTTGTGTCTCCATAAGTAATAATTTTTGCAATCATAGAATCATAATTAGCAGGAATTGTATATCCTTCATAAATTGCTGTATCTATTCTTACTCCATTTCCACCTGGTAAGTTTAATCCTGTTATTTTTCCTGGTGATGGTCTAAATTTTTTACTTGGATTTTCAGCATTCAATCTACATTCTATACTATGTCCCTTAAATTGTACGTTTTTTTGTTTTATTTTTAATTTTTCTCCAGCCGCTATTTTTATTTGTTCTTTTACTATATCTATTCCTGTTCTCATTTCAGTAATAGGATGTTCCACTTGTATTCTTGTATTCATTTCCATAAAATAAAAATTTTTATCACTATCTACTAAAAATTCTACTGTTCCACAGCTAGTATATGAAGAAGCTTTTACTGCTTTTATAGCCGCTTCTCCCATTTTATTTCTTAATTTATCATCTAAAATAGTAGATGGTGTTTCTTCTATTACTTTTTTGGTTTTTTCTCTGAATAGAACAATCTCTTTCTCTAAATGAATAACATTGCCATGTTCATCTGCTAGTACTTGAATTTCTACATGTCTTGGATTTTTAATAAATTTTTCAACGTAAATTTCGTCATTATTAAAAGATAATTTTGCTTCTTGTTTTACAATGTTGTAATTACTTTCTAATTCTTCTTCTGAATTAACTATACGTATTCCTTTTCCTCCGCCTCCTGCTGATGCTTTTTAATAAAATAGGATATCCTATTTTATTTACTGTTTCAATAATTCCTTTTAAGCTTTGTATACTGCCATCTGATCCTGGTATTACTGGAACTCCTGCTTTTTTTCATTAAGTCTTTTGCATTTGATTTATTTCCCATTAATTCAATTACTTTATAAGAAGGTCCTATAAATTTTATATTAGATTCTTCACATATTTTTTGCAAATTGACTATTTTCAGACAAAAAACCAAATCCAGGATGAATACTATCTGCTCCTGTTATATTAGCTGCCTCAATAATATTTTTTAGATTCAAATAACTTTTTCCGTGGTTCAGCAGGTCCAATACAAATAGCTTCATCTGCAAGTCTAGTGTGCATAGCGTCTTTGTCCGCTTCTGAATACACTGCTACTGTTTTTATATTCATTTCTTTACATGCTCTAATAATTCTAACTGCAATCTCTCCTCTATTTGCTACTAATATCTTATTCATTTGGCTAATTCCTTTCTTTATACAACTGCAAAAGTAAGCTCTCCTTTTGCTACTATTTCTCCATTTACAGTTGCAATTGCTTCTCCTATTCCTATTGAACTTTTTTGCTTTATAATTTTAACTTCTAATTTTAATCTATCTCCTGGTACTACTTGCTTTTTAAATTTCATTTTATTGATACCACCAAATAAGGCATTTTTTCCTTTATTTTCTTCTTTACTAAGAATTGCAATTGCTCCTGCTTGTGCTAAACTTTCTGTTATTAATACACCTGGCATAATTGGATTTCGGGGAAAGTGTCCTTTAAAATACCATTCTTCTTTTTTTACATCTTTATAACATATAGCACTTTCTCCTGGTATATATTCTTCTATTTCATCAATCATTAAAAAAAGGTTCTCTTTGTGGAATTATACTTTTTATTTTTTTCTTTTCTAACACTTGCTTTGTACTCCTTTTACTTTTTTATTTTAAATAATGGTTTTCCATATTCTACTGCTTCTCCGTCTTGCACTAAAATTTCTGTAATCTCTCCATCAAATTCTGACTCAATTTCATTCATTAATTTCATTGCTTCAACAATGCAAAGTACATCTCCTTTTTTTACTTTTTGACCTATCTCTACATAAGAATTAGCATTAGGAGATGGTTTTAGAATAAATGTTCCAACCATTGGTGATTTTACAATTTCTCCATCTTGTAATTCTTCTTTTTTCTGCTACTTCTATCTGTTTTTCATTTTCATTTAACTGTTCGCTTTTTTTTGAATTACTTGAATCTCTTTTGTACTTTCCTTTTTCATACTAATTTTAGTACCGTCTGGGAAATCTATATCAATTGATGTTAATTTTGAATTTCCCATATCATTCATTAATTGTTTGATTTTCTCGTATTCCATTTTTCTCTCCTATTCTTCATATTCTTTAAATATAACACTTCCATTATGTCCACCAAATCCTAAAGAATTTGACATTACTATTTTTAAATTTTTTTTCTAATTTCATTTGGTACAATGTCTAAATCACATTCTTCATCTTTTTTCTTTATAATTAATTGTTGGTGGAACTATTTTATTTTCTATTGCTTTTATAGAGAATATTGCTTCTATTGCTCCTGCAGCCCCTAATAAATGACCTGTATTACCTTTTGTTGAGCTTACCATAACTTTTTTACTAACATCTTCGCCTAATGCTTTTTTATTGCCATTGTTTCACACACATCATTTAAATGTGTAGAAGTTCCATGCGCATTAATATAATCAATATCTTCTGGCTTGATATTAGCATCTTCAATAGCTCTTTTAATTGCTCTTGCAGCTCCATCTCCTGTTGGCTCTGGTGAAGTAATATGGTATGCATCAGAGGTTGCTCCATATCCTATTATTTCTGCATAAATTTTTGCTCCTCTTTTTTTTTTTGCATGTTCTAATTCTTCTAAAAAACAATAACACCTGCTCCTTCTCCCATTACAAATCCATCTCTTTGTTTATCAAAAGGAATACTTGCACGATTTTTATCTTCTGATTTGGATAATGCTTTCATATTTTCAAATCCTGCAATTCCTACTTCACAAATTGAACTTTCTGTTCCTCCAGCTAATATAACATCTTCTGCTCCATATTTTATTGTTCTATATGCTTCACCTATACTATGAGTTGAAGATGCACAAGCTGTGACAATTGATACAGATTCTCCTTTTAAATTTAAATCTATTGCTATATTTCCAGCTGGCATATTAGCAATTGACATAGGAATAAACATTGGAGAAACTCTATTATGTCCCTTTTGTATATTTATTTCACATTGGTTTTGAATTGTTGTTAATCCTCCTATTCCTGAGCTTACAAATACACCTACTTTTTCTAAATCTGTATTTTCTTTTGTTATTTTACTATCTAAAAAAGCTTCTCTTGCAGCTACCATAGCAAATTGAGAACTTCTATCTAATCTTTTTGCCTGTTTTGGTTCAAAATGTTCTAATGGATTGAAATTTTAACTTCTGCCGCAAGTTTAGTTTTATATGTACTTGCATCAATTAATGTTATTTTATCTATTCCACATTTTTTGTTTTCAATTCCATTCCATGTTTCTTCTACATTATTTCCAATTGGAGTAATTGCTCCTAATCCTGTTATTACTACTCTTTTTTCCATTGCTTTCTCCTTTCTAAAAACACATTATTACATCAACATTCCACCATCAACTTGAATTACTTGCCCTGTTATATAAGAACTATCTTCTGACACTAAAAATTTAACGACATTTGCAACATCTTTTGCCGTTCCCATTCTTTTTAATGGTATTGTTTTTTTCAATTTCGTCTTTTACATTTTCTTTTTAATATATTAGTCATATCTGTTTGAATGAATCCTGGTGCAATTGCATTTACTAGTATATTTCTAGATGCAACTTCTTTTGCTAAACTTTTTGTAAAGCCAATAATCCCTGCTTTAGATGCTGCATAATTAGTTTGACCTGCATTTCCAGATATTCCTACAACTGAAGAAACATTAATAATTCTTCCTTTTCTTTCTTTCATCATATAATTTATTACGTTTTTAGTCATATTAAATGTTCCTATCAAATTTACATTTATTACTTCATTAAAATCTTCTGGTTTCATTCTCATAAGTAACATGTCTTTTGTTATACCTGCATTATTAACCAAAACATCAATATGATTCACTCTATTTATTGCTTCTTCTACTAGCTTTTTACAATCTTCAAAGTTAGATACATCTCCTTTTAATAGTAAACATCTAACTCGTTTTTGTTCTATCTCTTTTTTTAACTTCATTAATTCTTTATTTTCAGTTCTATAATTTATTATTATGTCATAATTTTCTTCTGCAAGAGTACATGCTATTTCTTTACCTATTCCTCTTGTTCCACCAGTTATTAAAGCTACTTTGTTCATTTTTATCCTCCTATTAATTTATCTCTTTTAAAGTATTTTCTAATGATTTCACATCACAAATATTATAGATTTTTTTATTTTTTTTCTGTTTTTATTCTTTTTTACAAAGCCAGATAGTGTCTTACCTGGTCCTATTTCAACAAATGTGTCTATTCCCATTTTTAACATTGTTTCTAGACATTTAGAAAATTTTACTGGTGAAATCATATGTTCTGCTAATATATCTTTTATATTTTCCTCATCTTTATAAATATCTCCATTAATATTTTTACTACTTTAGTTTTAAATTTATTAATATTTATTTTTTCTAAATCTTTTCTTAAAGCATTAGACGCTTTCAATTAGCTTTTTAGTATGAAATGGCCCTGATGTTTTTAAAATTCTTACTTTTTGCTCCCATTTCTTTTGCTATTATTTCAGCTTGTTCTACTGCAGTTTTTTCTCCTGAAATTACCACCTGTCCTTGTGTATTATAGTTAACAGGTACAACAAATCCATCTACTACTTTTTTACATACTTCTTCCACTTTTTCATCTTCAATCCTAAGATTGCAGCCATTGCCCAATCTCCTTCTGGAAGTAAGTTTTGCATATATTCTCCTCTTTTTTTCACTAGTTCTACTCCATCTTCAAATGAAATACATTTACTATTAATTAAAGCGGTATATTCCCCTAAGCTAAGTCCTGCTGATATTTCTGCATTAATTCCTTTCTTTTCTAATAGTTTAAGTATTGCTAAACTCATAGTTAAAACAGCAATTTGTGTGTTTTTGAGTTTTACTTAATTCTTGTTCTGTTCCATCAAATGTGATTTTTTTATATCAACACCTGTTATTTTATGTACATTTTCATATATATCTCTTACTTCTTGATAGTTTTCATATAAATCCTTTCCCATTCCTATTGATTGAGCTCCTTGCCCAGGAAATAAAAAACCTATTTTCATTTAATTTCTCCTTACTTTTTAATAATCTTTGATTCTACTTTTAATTTTCTTTTCAAATTCATTACAAAATTCACAAATTATTTTTCTGTTATCAATTTCTATTTCAAATTCTTTTCGTATTGATGTTGCTATTTTTTCTATTTCTTCTTCCATTTCTTCTTGATTAGTGTTAATTCCTATGCCTATAACAATAGATTTTACTTTTTCTCCTTGTAGTTTAGTTTGTGTTAAAATTCCACCTATTTTTTTGTTATTAAATACAATATCATTGGGCTTTTTTTTTTTTTAGATTAATATTGTATACTCTTTTAAAAACATCTAATATTACCTCAGCAATTTCAATTGTAATTCCTTCTAATTTTCTATTTTACAATTTGCTTCTATAAAAAATGAAAATGCTAAATTACCTTTTCTTGATGTATACCACTTTCTTCCATGTGTTCCGTTTTTCCAGCTGTTTGTTTTTCTGCCATTACAATCGTTCCATTTTTTATATTATTTTTTTTCTATCATTCTCCAAATTTCTGATTGTGTAGAATCAATATTTTTATAAAAAATATATTTCTTCCTAAAAATTCTGTTTTTAAATTTTCTAATTTCATTATTCTTTCCTTTTTTTTTTCTTCCTTAATAAGTTTTAAATTTTCATGTCTTTTTATTTTATTTGTTGTTGTTTTTATTAAAGGTTCTTGACTTACAATAATTCCTCTTATTGCTTTATATTTAGGCATTTTATTATTAATTTCTTTTATTTTATTATTTAATATATTCTTTATTTGCTCTTCTTTTTTCAGCTTGATATTTTTCTTTCATAGTTGCTTTATCATAAACAATTTTGCTATGAATTTTATATCGTTTTTATCTTCTGACATTTGTTTTCCAAATATAAATGATTCTGTTACACCATCTATTTGGTTTATTAGTCCTTCTATTTCTTCTGGGAAAATATTTTTACCATTTTTTAAAACAATTACGCTTTTTCTTCTTCCACAAATAAATATATATCCCTCAGAATCAATTTTAGCTAAATCTCCTGTATAAAACCATCCATCTTTTATTGCATTTTTAGTTGCTTCTTCATCTTCATAATATCCAATCATTATACTTGGACCTTTTACTATTAGCTCTCCCATTCCATTTTCATCTACATCTACTAATTTTGCTTCTACACTTGGAACTATTTTTCCAATAGATCCTACTTTATATGCTTTTTTGTTCCTACTGCTACTACTGGAGATGTTTCTGTTAGTCCATATCCTTGAACTAAATTTAGCCCAAGTTTTCTATATCTTTCTTCTATTTCTGAATTTAGACTTGCAGCACCGCTAATCATTAATTTCATATTTCCGCCTAACATATCGTGTATTTCTTTAAATGCTTTTTTTTTTTTCTTCCATAGATAAATTCTTACATAGCTCTTCTTTTCTAATATTTCTTGTAATCTTCCCTGTTTTTCTAGTTGCTTTCTTATATTTTTAAAAATTCCTTCATATATTGCTGGCACAGATGCCATAACTGAAACTTTGTGTTCTTTTATATCTTCTACCATATGGCGAATTCCTCTGCAAAATACAGTTTGTGCTCCTGTATATAAAGATAATAAAAATCCTACTGTACATTCAAAAACATGATGAAGTGGTAAAAAAAGATAAAAAAATGTGTCTTGGCTGTTTACATCTAATACTGACGCAATATCCATTAAATTTGAGCATATGTTTTTATGTGATAATGCTACAATTTTGGATGCTGATGTTGTTCCTGATGTAAATAACATTATGCTCATTTTTTCTGGATCGATTTTAGCATTTTCAAATTCTTTATTTCCGTTTTTTATTAATTTTTTCCTTCTTCTATTAATTGCTTTTGAGAATAAATATCTTTTTTTTTTTTCTAAATCCATTGATATTAAATATTTTAATGTATTATCTTTGTTGTCTTTTATTTGTTTTAATGCTTTCTCGTATTTTTTTGAATAGAAAATAGCTTCTACTTTAGAACGTTTAATTAAATTTTCTAATTCATTTTCTGGAAGAGATTTGTCAAGTGGAACTACTATTCCAGTTCCACATACAATTGATAAATATGCTAATTCCCATTCATATCGGTTTTCTCCAATTACAGCTATTTTTTTTTTCTTTTAATCCCATATTTATTAACGATGTTCCTAGACAATTTACCATTTGTCTTATTTCTTTATGGTTTATTATTTTATATGTTTCGTTTTCTTCTTTTTATTTTATATGCTGGGTTTGAGGCATATATTTTTTCGGTTTTTATTAACATGTCTTTTAAATCTGTTATTTTTATGTTTTGTTTATCTCTTTTGTTCATGGTTTCTCCTAATCTTTCTTTTTTCTATTTTATATCATTTTTTTCTAGAAAATGTCATTATACTGATAGGTCAGTATAAAAGATAGGTTTTACTTTATTTATAGAATTTCTAGAGTAAAAATAAAAAAGTAGCATGTACAATGCTACTCTCACTTTAGTATATTCCATTTGATTATTTTATTTTCCATTTTTGTAATGTATTATTCCATTCTAATGATATATCAGATTTTAGATAAACTATAGGTCGAACACCATAATCATCATAGCTATATTCAGTACCAGTAGAAAAAAATATTCCTCTATTTAAAACTTTACCATCGTTTACACGACGAAGTCCCCAAGTCACACCATTCTTAACTGTTAAAGCACTTTCTGATGCAAGCCAGTATCTTGGTTGCGTTCCTGTTCCTACAAAAGATATTTCATAACTATCTTTATTAACAGCATATTTACCAAATAATATTTGATATATAGTATTATATACTCCATTTTCATCTACTCCTTGAGTAGGTTTCTCTTGTTTAGTATTTAATGTTGTTGGATTATAATAATAAAACGTACTTGTTATTTGTGTACTTCCTGACGTTAATGTTTTTTAAAGGTTTTATTTGATTTATCATAATAATTCAATGTATTTTGTGTTCCACTCCATTTTTGTCCATTTGTTGCACTTGATGATAATTTAGTCTCTCCTTCTTTTGTATATGTTCCTTTATTTCCATATTCATTGAAATTACCTTCTTCAAATTTTGCTGTTTCTGGATCATATCCTGTTATTTCATTTATATCTTCTGCTGTTATACTTGTTGCTTTTTCTGCTCCTTTTCCATGTCCAAATATTGCACTTATTTTATTTAATTCTTCTATTCCATTTATATATCCTTTTTGTCCTTTTAATGTATAATACGTTCTACTACCATTTGTATAATTACCTGCTCCAACAAATTCTCCTGATATTAATCTTAACTTTCCTTTTGATACGCCTAATATTCTCCATCCATATTCTGCATTTTTATATGTTTCTGCATTAAATTCTTGATCACTATCTGCTCCTGTTTTATCTGTTTTTGATGTATATGTCAAATCACTTGCATTTGCTTCTAATGTTGGATCATAATCTACATAGTCTCCTACTTTTAATGTTTGTTTTGTTTCTATGTTTGTTATTGTGTCTCCTTTTTTGCTCCCAAGTTACTTTTGTTATTGTCTCTCCATCAAAATAGTATTCTTTTCCGGTTTTATTAAATCTTATTATCCAATCTCCTTCTTTTCCTGTTACCTTTGCTTCTGATACTTTAAAATCTACTTTTTCTCCTGTTTGATCTGCCATTAAATATTCTGTATATCCTATTTCAATTTGCTCCTCTTCATCTTTCTCATTTGTTATTGTTTTCGCTTCATTTGCTTTTGTTAATATCCCATTGTCTCCTGTTAATGTAGCAATCGTTACTCCAGCTAATATTAAAAGCACAATTATGGTTATCACTAAAGCTATTAATGTTATTCCTTTCACATTTTTAACTTTTGTTTTCATTTGAATTTTCCTCCTTTATTCCCCATCCTACATTAGAATCTGTTCCATCTCCTGTATCAGTATCTATCTTGTCAGCTTGTATATTAACTACAGGACGAACACTCCTACTTTCTACACTTGGCAAAAAGCCACTCGTATAAAATAAGTATGGACCACCTACTCTACCTTCACGCACACCTTTCAATCCAAAAACAGCATAAGATTCGCTTGGTGCATGGGCAAATCGAGAAGCTAGCCAATATCTACCATTTCCTTTGTTGCACAATAGATTGTAATATATTTCACTATCTGTTTCAGAAAAATTTGTTGAAGTTTCTTTAAATGCTGTTTTCATTGTCTCTGCATCTCTATCCCATAATGTTTGAGTTATCGTTTTACTTTCTACATCTGATAATTCTTTTTCAATCGGTATTAAATTTTTATTTTCACTTTCTTTTTCAACGCCATTATCATTTTGCCATTGAGCTGGAAATTTTTTTGCTGTATCATATGTAAACGAACTTCCCCATTTCGTTCCTGTTTTAGATTCATATCCTTTATAGGTATCTTCTGATTTTAATTTATCTTGAATATCTTCAATATTTAAGCTGCGTGCTGTAGTTTTTTATCTAAATTACTGTATAATTCATTGCACATGTCATTTAATAGATAAACTCCATTATTATACCCTGTAGCACCTAAAAAATAAACTTTTGAGATGTTGGTTTATTACTTATTAAATCTACTGTTCCGTCTTCATCTATATTTAATATTCTCCATCCTAAATTTTCTGTAGTATATTCTTGATTATCTGTATAACCTGAATATGTCTTAGATATAGTGTATGTTTTACTTTCTGGTTTGTAATTTACATAATCTCCTATTTTGATTTTTTTTCTTTAAATTGAATTGTTCTACTTCCTATAGTTATTTGACCTACATCATTAATAGTTTCCCTTTCTTTTTTCTGTTATTAATTTTTGTTTTTCTAAATCATCTAACAATTCTTGTAAACCTTGAGATGTCCCACCTTCTGAATATTTTTCTGTTTTTTTATTTATCTTCCATAATTCCACTGCTTCTTCTACACTTGCACCTCTTGTTTCTTCTTTTTGCATCATTTGATTTTTTTAATATTCCATTGTCTCCTGTTAATGTAACAATCGTTACTCCAGCTAATATTAAAAGCACAATTATGGTTATCACTAAAGCTATTAATGTTATACCTTTTTCTCTTCTTCCTTTAAAATTTAATTTCATTTGTTTTTTACCCCTTTCTTTCGTTTTCTTTTTTATTATACTTAAACTTTTACTTTTGACAATACATTTTTAATATTAATATACAATCATATAAACAGCATCATCTTTAAATTTTATCTGTTCAGTCGAAAAAAGCTTTATAATCTTCATTTTGACTACGCATATATTCTCTATCATTACCTTCCATCAAAATAGATGTATCAAAATCAACCAATTCAAAATCTCTTTCACAATAATAATCCATTGCATATAATATACTCCATGAACAAGCCAATTTTCTTTCAGTTAATGATTGCATAGGTTGTATTCCTACAGCAAATTGTTGTGGATTTAAATCATATTTATATCCAAATTTAGTTACTTTTATCCCTGTATTTTTCTCATATTCTTCTATCAAATATCTTATTTGCATTCCATCATTTTCGTCAACTTTGTTTGCAGCTATATGTTCTGTTGAATTTATCACAATAAAACTAGCATTTAAAATAAATATACATATAACTACTATACTTATTATTTTCTGCTTATATTTTACTTCATCATCTTTTAAATTAGTAATTAAAAATAACAATGAAATTCCAAATATCATCATAACTGGTATGCTAAGTCTACCACATACTGCAGCAGTAACTACAAATAAAGGCAACATAACACTTAGTACTGCTATAATAACTAGAACAATATAATTTAATATTGTCTGTAATTTTGCCTTTGTTATTATTAACAAAATTAGTGTTATTATTGGACATATTAGTATACTATATTTAGGAAACATACTTATGCAGTTAATTAATATATCTTTAGAATAATACAATACCAAATTTAGTTTTCTTCTAAATACTCTTGCATTATTTATTATCATAAAACTTTGCTTGTCTTGTCCAAAAATATTTCCACATACTTTAACAATTACATAACTTATTGCTAATGCTATAATAGTTATTCCTACTAATTTTGCAAAAATCTTTTTAAAGCATCTTTTAGGGATATTTTTATTTTCTTTTTATCTTTTATTTGTTTTAACATTATTACTAATATTGCAAGTATAGGGAATATATTTAACTCTCCCTGATATGAAAGTCCTGTAAGTAATAAAAAATATACCTGTTTTTAAATATTTATATTTGCTGTCACTTACAAAATTTTTTATTGCTAATACTGTAAATAACATTCCAAGACACATAACTGCAGATTCTGGAAATAATAAATATTCTAATGTATATTGGTTTAATATTAATACAAATGAAGCAAGATATATAAGTATTTCCTTCTTTTTTTATTTTCAGGTTTTATTATGTCTATAAATATCTTAGAAATTATATATATTGATATAGCTAAAAATATCATTCCTAAAAAGTCCATCGCAATTATATACGCTGGTATTGGTAAATGTAAAATTCCACCCAAATAACAAAATAATGTAGAAATTAATCTTCCATCTTTCAAAAAATATTCACTAGGATATTTGAAATATCCTAATTGATATAATACATATGTATCTGAAGAATAATGCATTTGTAAAAAGTTTATACAAATTATCATTATAGCTCCAAGTATACCTAGCAATACATAAATTTCCTTTTTATTAATTTTCTTTTTTCATTTCATCCTCCGTATTTATATTGTTTATTATTTTATCTAAATTAAAATATTTAATATTCTAGGAACAAATATTACAAGTCCTATTATAGCAGCTCCAATGGCAACAACTAACACTGCACCTGCTGATACATCTTTTGCTATTTTTGCCTTTTCATTTTTTTTTCTGGCATAACCATATCAACTATTGTTTCAATTGATGTATTAAATAGCTCACTTCCAATAACTATTGCAAATAAAATAATACAAATTATCCACTCTGATTTATTAATTTTTAGTATAATACCTGCAATTATAGCCAATATCATTATAAAAATATGTATTTTCATATTTCTTTCTGTTTTAAATGATGTCCATATTCCTTCTATTGCATATTTAAAGCTGTTTCTTATCTTTTTCATTTTCCTCATTTTTTTTCTACTCTCTCCTATGAATCTTTTTATAATACTTGTATATATTACTAAATAAGAAATAGATATAGTAAATCCTGCTATTACATCACTTGCATAATGTACACCCAAATAAATTCTACTTATTCCTATAGTGCAAATTATTATGGATAAGCTTATTATCAAAGTCCATTTTATTTTACTATTTTTTACTAACTTATAAATTAAATATATTAAAAAACCATAAAAAGCCATGCTTACCATAGAGTGGCCTGAAGGAAAACTATACCCCGTTTCAGTAATTAACCTGAATTCATTTGGTCTTGGTCTTTGTACAACATTTTTCAATATTATATTTAATACTGTGCTAATAAGTAAATTTATCATAACAGCTATTCCTATTTTTTTTATTTTTTAGTACTACTAGCAAAATAATTGTAATTGATATCAGACTAATAGTTCCCCCTAAATTAGTAATAATTTTCGCAATTGGTGTAACAAAATCTGAAATAAGATAAGTTGAAATAAAATTATATGTAATTATATCTAGTTTCATAATCTCTTTTTTTCAAATACATCTTCAACTAAGTCTAAAAAATATAATAGTACATAAAAATAATAATATCCATTTTAAATTTTTCTTGATAAATTCGCCAATTCTTTTTTTTACTTTTTTGCATAATGTTAAATTCCTTTTCTTTTTTTAATTATATTAATTTTATTCTATTTTCATAAAATTGTCTACTATTTTATATTCTTCTGAATCTACTTTTCCCTCTAGATATTTTCCTATTTCTTTATTTTTTATTAAATTTTCTTTTTCTTGTTTCTTTAACTTTTTTATATTAAATTCTAATTTAGATGCTAGTGACTTGTTTTCTGCTACCCAAAATGCTTCTAGCTTTTTAGCTGAATGTGTAAGTGTATATTTAGCACATCTTTTCTCTTTGTTAAAGTGTTCTTTCATTCTTCTTGATATATCTGTTGTAATTCCAGTATAAATCGAATTATCTTTGCATCTTAACATATATATGTAATACATTTTAATTTCCTACCTTTTTTCTGTAATAGTTATACCATTAAATTTCTTATTTTGTAAATAGTCTTTTTTCTTTTTTTAATCTTTTGTTTATTAGTTATTTTTATGTTATACTATTATTGGTGATAGTTTTGAAAATATTATTTAAAAATACAACAAAATATAGTAAATCGATTTATACTAAATTTTTGCAATTTCATAAAAAACAATATGGGCTAAAATACTCCTTGTATACTGCTTTGATAAGCTTTTTACTTTTTATTTTGTATTATTGTACAATTAAAAGTTCATAATATAGCACTAATAGTTGTATTTTTGTACTATTATCGTGTGCTTTTTTTTCCTATGGAGATATGTCCGTCCAATTACTGAAGTAAATAAAGAATTTCAAAGTCAAAAAAATTCAAAGTGAAGAAGAATTTACTTTTTTATTTTTATGAAAAATGTATTAAAATATCAGGAAAATCGAAAGCTTACTCTTTAAAATATTATCAATTATATAAAATATTTGAAACTGATTCATTTTTTTATCTTTATATTGATAGTAATCATTCTCTATTACTTGATAAAAATTCATTTTTAATTGGTTCTTCAAATGATTTTTCTAATTTCATTCATAAAAAATGTTGGTATAAATTTAAAAAAGTCAAATAAATTCTGTATCTTGTTTAGATACAGAATTTATTTATTATCTTTTTATTTTATTAGTTGTAGTTTTTTCAAATTCTTCTTTTCTTATTTTCTATATCAGAAATACGTTTATACATTGGAAGTTCTTTGCAAACATTTTGAATATCTTCTTTTAATTTTGCTTCTACATTGTTTATTTCTAATTCTTTTACTTTTTCTTCATTTAAAAATACTTCTGCTATAAGCGCTACTTCTTGTCCTATTTTATTTTTCTTTCCTTTTACAACAACTTCTTGAACATATGGAATTCCTAATATATAATTTTCTATTTCTTCTGGATAAACATTTTTTCCATTGTCTAATACAATTAAATTTTTCTTTCTTCCATTTATTACAAGCTGACCTTTTTTATTTACATGTCCATAATCTTCTGTATTAAACCATCCGTCTTTTAAAACTCTATTTGTTTTCTCAGGATCTTTGTAATATCCTTTCATTACAATATCACCTTTTACACAAATTTCTCCGTCTCCGTCTGCTGTTCATTTTCTAATTTTACTTCACAACATGGTAAAATTACTCCTACTGTTGAACTATCATTAAATTGTAATCTATTAACACTTACTAATGGTGAACATTCTGTTATTCCATATCCATTTAATAAAGTAATTCCTATATCATTAAAGAATTTTCCTATTTCTGGTCTAATTGGAGCTCCTCCACATATAATTTCTCTTAAATTTCCACCAAAAGCTTGGTGAATAGATTTAAATAATGTTCCTCTTAAATCTATTCTATTTTTCTTAAAGCATTACTAATAGGTATCATCTTTTTTCAAAGCCTTATCTTTTCCTGTTTTTTGAGCATTGTTCCAAATGTTTTTATAAAATACTTCTGTGAATGCTGGTACTAAATAAATATAATCCGGTTTATATAATTGTAAATTTTTTTAGTACATTTTTCAAACTATCATTAATACATATACATGAATGTTTATGTAATGCTACCAATATTCCTGCTACTGCTTCATATGTATGATGATATGGTAAAACTGATAAGCATTTTGTATTTATATCTGCTACTTGAAGTCCATAATATACTACACTTATTAGATTATGTTCTGTTAGCATAACACCTTTTGGATCTCCTGTAGTTCCTGAAGTATAAACCAAAAGTTTTAGATTGTTTTCATTGTCATGTAAATCTATATATTTTTTATTTCCATTTTCTAATGCTTTTTTTCCAGTTTCTTTAAACATATCATATGATAAAACATTTTCTTCGCTTTCTTTTCTATTTAATCCAATAAAAAATTTGACTTTCGGTACTTTTTTTTTATTTCTGGAATCCATTGTTCATATTTTTTAGAATAGAATAATACTTCACTGTCACTATGTTTTAAAACATTTATAATTCCTTTTAAATTAAGTTCTTTGTCAATTGGCACAAATACTCCTGTACTTTTTAATACTGTTAAATATACTGTTAACCATTTATAACTGTTTTCTCCTATAATGGCTATATGTTTGTCTTGCATTCCAATTTCAGTAATAGCTGTTCCTAGTTCTTCTGTATCTTTGACAAATTCTTTATATGTTACTTTTTATGTTTTTATTTTTATCGTTTTCGTCTTTGTATTCAAATGCGATTTTGTCGCCTGCTTCTTTTACAGCTATATTTAGCATCTCTTTTATTGATGTTACTTTTTGAACTTCATTTAATTTCATTTTATTATTCATTCTTCAAAATCCTTTCTATCTAGTAATGTTTATTTTTTTACTGATTGAATTATATCATATATAATTCAAAAAGCAATTATTTACCATTTTTTTTTTGCAAATAAATTTATGTTTTAGTTTTTAATGCTTTTTTATCAAACCAAGAAAATAAAGAAATATATATTTTAAAATATTTAAAGGACTACTTATATTTCAAGAAATTAGCGATAATTTATGCTATGCTTCTATCCATCCTGATAATAATAATAATAAAAATTATAAAATTATCAATGGCACGTATATAAATATTCCTGAATTTACAGAAAATGAAAAAATGTATCAGGAACTTTGGAAAATGTTTTTTAAGACAATTTCTATTAAAGAAAGAAAAAATCCTAGATGTCAAATGCAATTTATGCCTAAAAAATATTGGAAAGATTTAAACAATTTTCAAGATTTTCAAAACTTGCATCATTTTTTGTTAAAGTAATATCAAAGCTGTTTTTATATTTTTCTAAATTATTTTTTATATTTTCATTTAAAAATCCTACTAATATTGTTTCATCCCATTGTTCTTCTGGAACCATTTTTTTTATCTTCTATTGCATCTCCTATCAGTACTTTATTCTTTTTTTCAAATTTAGCTTTTCTTGTAACTCATCAGGAATATGGTTTTTCATATTTTTATTTAATGAATGTATTAATTCTCCTGTAAATTCTAACATTTTTCCATCTTTATCAAAACTAATAAAATTACTAATAATAAATATATTGTTGTAATAGCATTTATTTTCTTTTTAAAAATATCTCTATTACATTTTCTATTCCTGCCGATAAAATTATTACTGGTATATTATATTTATTCATATGTGCTAAAAATTCTTTTTGCTCCACTTCTAAAAAATAAGGTTCTTTTTTGTATTGATTTTTCCAATTTATCTTTTGTTAAGTGATATTCATAATACAAATTCATACACTCTTGATACCAATTTTCCATAGCCTTATTCTTTTCTTCAAATGTAATTTGATAATTTAGTTCTATTGGTCTATATTTTTTTATATAAATTTGATAATTTAGTTTCAAATTCTTTTTCCTAGCATTTTGCCAGTTGCATCCCATGAATCTTCGCTTTCTGTTGCAGTTATTGTTTTATCAAAGTCTACCGCAACATACATATTAGTTTTATCTAATTTTATTTTATCTAATTTTACTTTTTTTATATATTTCATATATCATTCTCCTTGTTTTCAAATTTTACTATAAAATACTAAAAAAACAAGTTTTTAAATATTTCATATATTTTATTGTCGTCTTTTTTCTCTTATGATATAATAATCTAAAATTTTATAGTAATTGGAGAAAAAATATGAAGGACTTTTTATTATATTAATTATGAAAATATTAAATCTTATTTTAAAGATTTTTGGAAAACATGGCGGAATTTTCTAGGGAAAATTGCTTATGATTGGGATTCCAACATATTCAAATATTTCAAGGTTAATTGTCCTGTAGTTGCTGTAACAGCAACTAATGGTAAAACTATGACAAACAATGCAATTGGCTATACCTTAAAAACAGCTGGTAAGAAAGTAATTAGCAATACTGAAGGCAATAACATGGAAACTGGAATTCTTTCTACTATTTTAAAAAAATTGTACTTTAACTCGGAAAAATAAAAGCTGATTTTTTAGTTTTTGAAGTAGATGAAGGATATGTTCCTATTGTATTTAAAGACTTTAGACTAGATACTTTAGTTGTTCTTGATTTCTTCAGAGATCAATTAGATAGAAATGGTGAAGTAGAATCACTAATTCTAAGAATTAATGATTTCTTAAAAACTTATACAGGTAATTTGGTATTAAATAACGACGATCCAAATGTTTCAAGGCTAGGAAAAGGAAATCCAGATAACAAAAATGTTTACTATTTTAGTGTAGAAAAATATAAAGATGCAACAGAAAATTTAAAAAGAAGCTGGCGAAGGAAAATTCTGTCCTTTTTGCAATACTCGTATAGAATATGAATATTATCAGTATTCTCATATCGGAAAATTCAGATGTCCAAACTGTGATTATGGTAATAATGAAATTTATAAACTAGCAACTGATGTAGATTTAAAACATAGAACCTTTAAAGTGGATAATATTTCTTACAAAAGTTAGATTTAACAGTATTTATAATATTTATAATTTTGTAGCTGTTATATCATGTGTTAGCCTATATCAAATTGACCTAAAAAAAATAATACAAGAAGCTCTTTTCAAGATTCGTATTAAATAATGGTAGATTAGAAGAAGTTCAAATAAATGATGTTTCTACTATTATAAATTTAGCCAAAAAATCCTACTGGAGCAAATGTAAGCCTTAGAATTCTAAATGAAGATGATGATGAAAAAAAGAATTATTATTTGTTTTAAATGATAATATTGCAGATGGTTTTGATGTATCATGGATATGGGATATTAATTTTGACAACTTAACGAATGTTTCAAGAATTGTAACATCTGGAACACGTGCCTATGATATAGCCATAAGAATAAAAACATCTGGATTTTCTCCAGACAAAATAGAAGCTTATCTAGACTTACATGAAGCAATACAAAACTTATATAAAACCAACACAAAAAATACATTATAGCCAATTACACAGCTTTACAGCCTACTAGACATGAATTAGGACTTTAGAGGGACAGGTCTTAAATGTCCCATATTTTTCGAGACTATATGGGACATTTGAGACCTGTCCCTAGTGTCTCAAAGGGAGGAAATTTATGAAAGAATTGAAAATATTATATTTATATCCAGATATTTTAGAGTTGTATGGAGATTTTGGTAATATTCAAGTATTACGCTACCGCTTAGAGCAACGCGGAATTAAAGCTACAATTGTGCCTTATTCTATTGGTGATGCTTCACCTGATTTTAATGATTTTGATTTAGTTTTTGCAGGTGGTGGTGCTGATCAAGAACAAGGTATTTTGTCAGAAGATTTGCTAAAATATAAAAGAAAATATAAAGGATGCCGTAAATAATGGTGTTTTTCTTTCTTTTTAATTTGTGGCTCTTACCAATTATTTGGTAAATATTATAAAAGGCGTTGAAGGTAATATTATTCCTGGTTTAGAAGTTTTTGATTATTATACAGAGGCTCTTGCAGATAGAAAAAAAAAACGTTGCATTGGTAATGTTGTTATTAATGTTAATTTAAACGGAAAAGATACTAAGATAATAGGTTTTGGTAATCATCGGTGGACAAACATTTAATGTAAAAACTCCTTTTGGAGATGTTCTTTTTGGAAATGGAAATAAATTTGGAGATTCGAAGAAGGATTCTTTTTAGATAATGTAATTGCAACATATCTACACGGTCCTCTTCTTTCTAAAAAATCCTGAACTTACTGATTATATTATTAAATATTGCCTAGATAGAAAATATAATGAAGATATCGTTTTAGAACCTTTAAATGACGAATTTGAAAACAAATGTAGAGAACAGTTATTAAACAGATTCTTATCTGTTTCTTAATAATTTTATAAAAACATTTTTATTTTTGATTTTTCTTTTACATATTTTATGTAATTTAGTAAATACTACTATAAGATAATTTATTTAAAATTTAAATGGTACTTATAATACCTAGATTGGAGTATGTTATATGGAAAATCAAAATTTAAACATTCTTGATGAAGTTAACAAAGGTGCTACTATGGGAATGGATGCTATTTCTTTTGTATCAGATAAAGTGGTAGATTCAAAATTTAAAGGGGTTTTAGATACAGAGTATAATAAATACAAAAAAAATTTCACAAAGAGTTAATGATTTGTATGATAATTATAGTGATAAAGAACCTCATGAAACTAATGCTATGAATAAAATGATGACTTGGTATGGTATTCAAATGAAAACTATGGCAGATGATAGTACTTCTAAAATTTCAGAATTATTAATGCAAGGAACTAATATGGGGATTATTGAAGGTAGACGTTTATTAAATCAAAATTCAGATATTGCTCCAGATGTGCATAATATTCTAAATGATTTCGTTACTATGCAAGAAGATAGTGTTGAAACTTTAAAAAATATTTATAAATATATATTTTATATAAAAAACGCTTAAAACATGTTAATTTATAACTTTTAGATTAATCAACTTAACATTTTAAGCGTTTTTTATGTATCCAAATCATTATTCATTATTACAATAACTCGTTTACTTTTTATTATTAATTATATACTTAGATTAATAATCTATTTTTAAAAAAAATTTACCAAAGAACCCTTTTGACATTTTTTTCATCATTTTTACTAGATGCTTTTTTCTACTTTTTTCAATTATTGCGTCAATATCATCCTCTATTACTTCGTTTTGTTCTTCTTCGCCTTCATCTTCTTCTGTTTCTTCGTAATCATTATCATTTTCTTCATCTTCATAATAATCTACATCTTCATCGTCTTGATATTCTTCTTCGTAATATTCATCTTCTTCACTCTCATCATACTGCTCTTCATAATCGTTATCTTCTTCAAATTCATCGTCATACTCTTCTTCGTCGTATTCCTCATCAATATATTCATTTTCTGTTTCGTTTATAATTTCGTCTTCTTGTTCTATTTCTTCTTCATTTCCTGGCAATATCATATCTTCTATTTCTTCTATCCTATATTCTGACAAGTCTTTATTAAATTTTTTCGCTTACCTCTTCTTGAAATACTTTATAAATATTTTTTATTCCTTCTATTCTCCAGTAATTAGAATTTATAACTGTTCCCATATTTATCTTTATATTTGTAACTTCTTCTTCAAAGTCTTTTTCATTTCTTCTATTTCTTTTAAGTAATTTTTATTATATAGTTCTTTATATGCCTTTTTAGTTGATTTTCCTGTAGTTTCTTTAAGAATTAACTCATATAGATTTCCTATTTGTGAAATATCTGCATCAAAATTCTTACATGCTTCTTCCATTAATTTCTCATGTGTTTTTTTTACCATTAATAGCCGTCATTCTTTCATTATCTAAAAAGCCTATTATATATTCTTTATATGCGTTTAAAAAGGCTAATTTTACACTAACATCTCTTAAGAGTTTTTTCAGCTTTATTTAGTTTTATATTTTCATTATTTATTTCATTTAAAGTTTTCTTTGTTCTTTCATAAATACTAATATATAAATTTGCTTCTTGAACTGCAATATTCATTCTTATATCTACTGCTTTTTCTATTACTTGAGGACTAAATTGAATTTTTTTTTCACTTTTACCATTTCTTATCATTATTTGAATTATTTCTTTTTTTATGTTTTTTTTTTTATCTGAATTTATGAAGTTTTTCATTTCTTGAACATCTCTTGGATTAATTAATTCAAACATTTTATTTTGCATATTCAATATTATTCCTATGATTTGACTCTGCTGATCTTCTAACTCTTGCATATTTATTTCTTTCCTTTTGTCTTTCAATAAATATAACCATTGCTTTTACATAATCTTCTCTTAATTTTTTTAGCTTTTCATTGTTTTCTTCAATACATCTTCTATTTTTTTTAGTTTATTATCTAATGTATTTGGATTTTCACCTAAATCATTAAAAAGCCTATTTCGTTCATTTTCCATTTCTAAGTTTGATTCGTGAATCTCAGATTGTTCTTTTTGAATTTTTTTCCATTTCTACAGCTATTTCATCAAACTTTCTAATTACTTTTTCTTCTTCTTCAATTATTCTTTGATATTCTTTCAATTCTTCAATAATTCTAGTGTAATTTCCATAATTTGTTTTTAAGTTATTTTCTTTATTTTCTCCGAAAATTTTATCAAAATATCTTTCTAAAACAATTGCGCTTCTTTCATACATTATGGAACCCTCCAAATTTCTACTTTTTTTTATTATTATATACAAAACATTATAAAAAGTCTAGCTTTACCTAGACTTTTTTTTATATTACTTCTTTTTTTCTTTATAATAATACTTCTTCTTGCAGATTGAAATAAAACAGATAATGTCTTTGATAAAAGTTCTTTACTTTCATCATCGATATGTTTGTAACTTTCCAATAATCTTTTGCAGTTTCCAATTTATTTTTACTCAACTCTGATAATGTTTTTTGCTTCTGTAGTATTTAATATATCAAACAAAGTATCAAAAAATTCTCCTCTTTGTTCAGGGCTCACTTCTTTTAACCAATTAGTTATTGTTTTATCTATAAACTCACTTGAATTTGTTAATTCATCTTTAACAAACTCTCCACCTAATACTTGCCATGTATATAAGTCATGTTGCATAATACCTGTTTGAGTGCTTTTTAATATTGTTATTTCTTCTTGATGATTTAATAATCTTCCTATTATAGAACTTTGCGGAATATATGTATGTACTTTTTTAATTATATTTTGATATTGTTTACTATTTATAATTTTATCACAAAAGCCAGGTCCATCATTATTATAAACATTAATAATTCTATCTTGTATTTCTGTATCACAAAATGCTGCTGCATAAACAGCCAAGTTTCCACCTTTTGAATGTCCACCTACTCTAATATTGTTTTTATATTTATATGCTATATTATTTAAATAATTTGCTGCATCTGTCTGGGCAGGAACTAACTCACTAAAGCTCATATTAAAATCTTCTTTCCAGCCAACAATTGTGTTATCTGTCCCTCTATAAGCTACATATATCGTATTATCTGGCATTAAAATTGTAACTGCTGAAAATTGTTTTTCCTGTTTTGGATCAATTTTGTTAATATAATTTGTTAATTTCATTTTTCCAAATCTTGTACTTTTAGCTAGTATAGGAAATAATGTTGTATCTTCTTGTTGTAATATTCTTCCCTTATTTTCTAACTTTTCATATTTTTCATAAGCCTCTGTAATAGAAATCTCTTCTTCTCCATTAACTACCCCATCTAATGGAAAATATGATAAACGTGCTAAAATCAAATTATCAATTTCATTAAATTCTACTTTTTCTATACTTAAATCTCTCCATTGTATATAATCAAATATATTTGCCATTAATAATTCCCCCATTATTATTTTATTTATTAATAAATTCTATTATTTGTTTTGCTACTAATTCTTCTTTTCCATCATAACTATGGTTACTTCCATCTATATAGTCTATATCTTTTTTATCATTAATAATAATGTTATTTACAAGTGAAACTAACTCATCAGCTTTTTGAATAATCATTTCATTATCATTTCCCCATCTCATAAATAATGGAGTGTTTATATTATTTAATTTTTTCTAACTTGTTATCTCTTCCATAACCTGCAAAATCAATATCTTTATTGTATTTAGCATATCTTAAAAATGTTTTTACACTTATAGGATGTATAAAAAGCTTCTTTGGGCATAAGATCTTTTACTTTTCCTTCTTGTTCTTTTTCTTCTGCTAATCTTAAATAACTATTAAAATTTTCTCCTAAATATATTTCTAATGTTTTAGGAATATCTATTAAAGATAATAAAATAATTCCTTTTATACTATCTAATATATCATTTTCTTCCTCTTCTTTTAATTCATTATACGTATATACAATTTTAGTACATCCTAAACTATGTCCTTGTAAATAGATTTCTTTATATCCTAACTCCCTTAATTTTAGAATTGCTCCAACAATATCTTCATATCCTTCTAATACATCTTCATAGGTTGTACCACCTAGTAATTTTTCTTTTTCTCCATTAATATCTTTCTGTATATATCTTACTAATTCACTTCCTCTATTGTTAAAGCAGAAATAATCAATATTATTTTGATTCATACATTTTGATAATATATCTTCTCTATTTTTTAAACAATTACTGCTCATTCCATGTACTGATAATATTACTTTATCAGTTTTTTGATTACTTTCATACAATAATCCATTTAGTTTTAGTCCATCTGTTGCTAAAAAATCTATTTTTTTCATAAAACCAACTCCTTTATGTGCTTATTATAACACTTTTGGTTATATTTTATCAATGAATTATTTTTATAATACAAAAAAAGAGTAAATCTGTAAGCCGGGTTCTGTCTTTTAAAATAGTCATTTATCTAGAATATATATCACTATATATTTCAAGCCACGCAAATCAAGAAGGCACCGAGCAGGTTTAATCTTCTTTACAAGGTGTTGCTCCAGATGGGGTTTACATATGACCCATTATGTCACCATATTGGTGGTGAGCTCTTACCTCGCCTTTTCACCCTTACCATTAAATTTGGCGGTTATTTTCTGTTGCACTTTCCTTAAGGTCACCCTCACTAGACGTTATCTAGCATCTTTGCTCTATGGAGCCCGGACTTTCCTCTCATAGTTCCTTTCCGAAATCTATCAGCGACTATTCAATTTACTCTATTTGTTATTTTATCACAAAATGTCTTAAAAAGTCTATAGTATTATTTATATTTGTCAAATTTTACAGATATGCTGGTTACAGTTCAGTAAGAAATGATTATGGTGTCCAAGCTTTGGCTCCCACTATAACACTTGAATTCTATTTAATGACGTTTGATTGGAATGAAAAATAGAAAATTTTTTACAAGAAAATGAGTAATGTTCACGGGCAAAATTATTATTATATAAATTTAAACTTTTCTCGGTTCAATACATAATCCAAGAATTTCTAAAATAATTTAATGGCACCCTTTCACTTAGTCCGAGCTAAAGCTCGACGCGAACATTTTCCATTAAATTATTTAAGAAATTCTAAGATTACTTCAATTACATTCAAAAAGTTTAAATTTATATAATAATAATTTTGAGCCTGAGTGTGAAGTGAACCCAAAATATTAGACAAAAAAGTTTAATAAGGAGGGTTCATTTATGGCAAAATACTCAAAAGAATTCAAATTAAAAGTTGTTAAATATTGTATTGAAAATTATCATACTAGTTATGAAGCAGCAAAAAAATTTAACATTCCAAGCCCAACACCAATAAAGCATTGGATAGGAAAATACAATGAACATGGAGAAATTGGTATAGAAAAAAAACAAAAAAGCATCTTATGATGGAAAATATAAGCAAAATGTAGTAGAATATATGCATACAAACCATTTGTCTGCAACACAAACAGCAATACATTTTAAATTAAGCTCAGGAAGTACTGTAACAAAATGGGAACGTATATATTATGAGGAAGGGCCACAAGCACTTTATGAAGAGCGACGTGGTAGAAATAAAAATATGAGTTCTAAATCAAGAAAAAAGAAATTATCCAAAGATGTAGAAGAAGATTTGATAGCAGAAGTTCAAAGACTTAGAATGGAAAATGCATACTTAAAAAAATTGCAAGCCTTAGTTCAGAAAAAGAACAAAGCCAAAACAATCGAAAAAAAGTAATTGTAATAGATGAATTAAGGCAAGAATTTAAGTTAGAGGCTTTGTTAAAATATGCAGAAGTGACAAGAAGTACATTTTATTATCAATTAAATAGAATGAAGGAAACAGATAAATATAAAGAGATAAAAGAAGAAATAACAGCTATTTATCACGAAAACAAAGGAAGATATGGATATAGAAGAATAACTATGGAACTTCATAATAGAGGATATAATATAATTCATAAAGCAGTTTCAAAATTAATGAAAGAATTAGGACTGCAATGTTTTGTGAGAATACAAAAATATAAATCTTATAAAGGTGAAGTAGGAAAAATATGTAATAATTTATTAAATCGTGAATTTGAAAAAAAAAACCAAATGAGAAATGGGTTACAGATGTAACAGAATTCAAAGTAGATAAAGCAAAAATATATTTATCACCAATAGTAGATTTATTTAATGGAGAAGTAATTAGTTATAATATATCAAGGCATCCAGTATTTGCACAAGTAGTAGACATGTTAAAAAAAAGCATTTAGTAAAATACCAGATAATACTAATTTGATATTACATTCAGACCAAGGATGGCAGTATCAAATGAAACAATATCAACACTTATTGAAAGAAAAAGGAATTAGACAAAGTATGTCTAGAAAAGGAAATTGTTTAGATAACTCATTAGCAGAGAATTTCTTTGGTTTATTAAAATCAGAATTATTTTATATGAAAGAATATAAAACAATAGAAGAATTAGAAACAGATATAATAGAATATATAGATTATTATAATAATAAAAGGATAAAGGGCAAGTTAAAAGGAATGAGTCCTGTACAATACAGAGTTCATTCCCAAGCAGCCTAATACCTAATAAAAAAATGTCCAATTTTTTTGGGTTCAGTACAGTGAAAGCGCCTTGTTTTCTTGTATTAGATTTTTTTTTTTGAATGAAATGAAAAGACATTAAATAAAATTCAAGTGTTAAGCTTGGACACCATAATCATTTCTTACTGAACTGTAACATATGCTGTTACTTTATACCAAACTATTCATTTCTTCTAATATATTTTTATACTTTATTAAAAACACAGATTCATCTTGCACTTCAACTGCATTTTGTAATTCATTTATCATAACATATACTTTACTTATGCTATATTGTTTATTTGCATCTAAATTAGTATTACTCAACAACCTAGAATATATATCTATTGATTGCTTTGTATTATTTCCTATTTCTACCCAATTTTTAGAGTCTAATTTTGCATAAGCTTTTTTAATATATATAATTTAGATTCTAAAATATCTTTTTAGTTTTGTAGTTTTCTGAATTTTCTATAAATCCTATTAAATATTCATATAATTTTGATAATGAATTCAATGTTTCCTCTTTTTTCTCATTTTTAGTAACTATTGTTAAATTGTCAAATTCCTTATTAAAACTCAAAACATTTTCTTGATTTACATTTGATTTGTATAAATCTAACGTTATTGTTGGAAGTGATGAATATAATATTTCAATTTCACTTTTATATAATCCCAATTTATTTCATCTGAATTTGTTAAAACTCCTTTTGCTTCTAATTCAAATTTTTGACTTTTTTGGTTAGTTCCAGATGATGTATCTGATGAAGTACTAGAATCTGAGCCACTACTAGAATTACTATCTTTTGAGAATCTTGTTCTTGTTTAGAATTGTTACTACTACTATCTTTTTTTGCTTGTTTGATTGTTCTGAAATTTCACTTACAGATATACTATAATTTCTCGTCTGAATATTGTTCATTTCATTAAATAAATTTAACTAACTTTTCTTCCAAAAATTAATTTCTGAAGTTTTCCTTTCTTCTTCTTTTCCTTCACTGCCCTTACTTATATTAACATATAAAGCTATTGATAAAACAATAATAATAACAATTAAAAAAAATAAATATGCTATTTTTCTATATTTTTTCAAATTTTTAAAACCTCCGTTTTCTATTTTTCTAGTATTTACATTTTTATTTTGGTTTATTCTTTGTATAATTTCTTTTTTTATCTTTTATACTAATATTAATAGATTTTTTAGGAGATTAAAATGATTGCTAAAATTACTTTATATAGTAATAAAACAGGAGAATTAAATAAATTTTTAAGTCGTTTTTTATAATACCAATTTGGATATTGAAAATTCTTTAAAATGGGAAAAAGAATCTGCTAATCCTGTAGAACTAGCAGAAATTATTGGAATTTTTGTTGACAATTCAGATGATTATGTTTTAAATATGTGGCTCTCTCTTGATAAAGATGTTTTTGTAAATGTTACTTCTGAAAATGCTGATTCTATTATTCGCTATTTATATGAAAGATTTCCGTATTAATATTGCAAACTTATTATAATAATGGTATAATTTTAATATTGTTCTGCAAATAAAAACGCTTTATTAGGAGGATTGCTTTATGGATATTTTATTTGTAGCAGTTAGTGCAATTGCAGGAATTGTAATTGCAAATAGTTTAATTAACGTTATTAATAAAAATAAACATTGCTTTTTTTCTGCTTTGGCAGTAAACAGTGCACGAATTGCATTTTTTGCTTTTTTTGTCGAAACTGTTCAAATTGCAAAAGTGACTTTAACTGTCTCTTTTGCAAAAGAAGCAAAAATTGTACTAATTGCAAAAGTTGTAATTTTTGCTTCGACTGTGTGCACTGTATCAGCTGTATGCATTGCGTTAATTGTATTAGCTGCAAATTTTTAACTAGCAAAGATAATATTATTAATGATGTTAATACTTTATAAGCAAGGGAATTTCCCTTGTTTTCTTTTTCTTTTAGTTATTATTAAATTTATTAATATACTAACATGTATAATGTATCCCCTTTAAATACTAACTGTTCCTCTGAAAATTCTTCATAGCAAATTGCTAAGACTACTATTACTATAAAAGCTAATTTTATCATTTCAACAAAGAACTCTTTTTTTCTTTTTACCTTATATTCCCTCTTGTCTAATATTTGTTTTACTATATATACTAATATAGCAAGAACTGGGAACATATTTAGCACTCCTTGATAGCAAAATACAGCTACTAACAATGCTGAAAATATTTTTATATATTTACATTTTGGATTATCTACCATAAATTTTATCGCTATTACATTAAATAATACTCCTAGGCACATTACTGCTGATTCTGGAAATAATAAATATTCTAATGTAAATTGATTTAATATTAATATAAAGCTTCCTGCTAACAACATTAACTTTGTAATAACTTTTTCTGGATTAATTATTTTTTCTAATATTTTATTTATCATATAATTTCTATTTCTCTATAACTATAGTAACTGGTCCATCATTTATTAAACTTACTTGCATATCAGCTCCAAAAATTCCTCTTTCTACTTTAATATTGTTTTTTTCGCATTCAGAACAAAAATATTCATATAACTTATTTGCTTGTTCTGGTTTTGCAGCTTCTGTAAAAGATGGTCTATTTCCACTAGAACAATCTGCATATAAAGTAAATTGTGAAACAATTAATAATTCTCCTAATACTTCTTTTAATCCTAAATTCATTTTACCTTCTCTATCTGTAAATACTCTTAAATTGCAAAGCTTTTTTACTAAATAATCAGCTTGTTCCTTCGTATCTGTGTGAGTAATTCCAAGAAATACTAAAAATCCTTTTTTTTTTTTCCTACTACTTTATTTTCCACCTCTACTTTTGCTTCTTTCACTCTTTGAATTACAACTTTCATAATTATGTATCCCTTTCATAAATATAGACGGATTGAATCCGTCTGTTTTATCTATTCTTCCTGTTCTTCGTTATTTTCTTCTATATCTATATCCGATTCAATTGCTACTGTTTTTTCTAGGTTTGTTTTTTCTTTTTCATCTTGGTTTTCTTGTTCATTTTGTTTACTATCTTCTAATTCTTCTTGCAAGTAATCTTTTATAATTTGTTTATAACCACAATTAGGGCAAAACTTCATTTCTTTTTCTATCTCTGAATAACATTTAGGACATTGTTTTTTATCTTTTAACTCTAGGCATTCTTTTAATAAACTATCTATTTCATCACTTAAAACATCTAATTTTGTACAATATTCTTCTATTTCTTTTTCGATTGAAATTTCTCCTTCTAACACATGTTTCTCATATACCTTTTTTCCAATTTCTTCATATACATCATTTACTTGTGTTCTTAATTCTCCAATTTTAAGTTTAATTTTAGTTTCTTTTTGCAATTTTTCCTGTTTTATCTGCTGTCATTTTATAAGCTTCAGAGGCCTTTTTTTCCCAATTTATCAAAAAATTCCATATACTTTCATCCTTCCTTAAATGAACTATTTGCACACTGTTTACCTTTGTGCATTTATTCTTATGCTATTTTAATTCTTATCTTTTTTATTATTGGAAATTTAATCTAAAATTATTCACTTTTTTTATCTCTTGTCATTAAATTTTTAACTGCCTCTGCTGGTTCTAATCCTTCATAAATAACTTTATATACTGTTTCTATAATTGGCATATAAACATCATTTTTTCTTTCCTAATTCATATGCTACGTCTATATTATCAATACTCTCTATTACCATTCCAACTTCTTTTTAGTTTCTTCTAAAGACTTTCCTTGTCCTATTAGCATTCCTGCTTTTCTATTTCTACTATGTTCACTTAAACAAGTTACAATTAAATCTCCTAATCCACTTAAGCCATAGAATGTTTCTTCTTTTCCACCTAATTCTACTCTAATCTTGATATTTCTTTTAATCCTCTTGTTATAAGTGCTGCAAAACTATTATCTCCTAAACCAATTCCAGCTGCTACACCTGCACAAAATGCAATAATATTTTTTAAAGCTCCTCCAAGTTCAACTCCTTTTACATCATTTGATGTATATACTCTCATTTTTCTGACATAAAAGTATTTTGTACTAATTCTAAAACATCATCATGCTTTGATGCTACTACCAATACAGTTGGAATAGCTATTGATACTTCTTCTGCGTGACTTGGTCCACTTAAAACTCCTATTTTTGCTGTTGGCAATTCTTCTTTTATTACTTCGTCTAATGTTTTTAAAGTCTCTTTTTTCAAACCCTTTTCCACATATTATAATTGGTTTATTATCGACATATTGTTTATATTGTTTAAATGTACTTCTTGTAAATTTTGAAGGTGTTACATGTAAAATAAATTCTGCATCTTCTATTACTTTTTTAAAATCATTTGAACATTCTATATTTTCTGGAATTGTTACATTTGGTAAAAACATACACCTTATTTTTCTTCATTTATTAATCTTTTTTCTTCTTCTTCATATGACCATATTTTTACTTTATTTCCAATGCTGGCTAAGTGAATAGCTAATGCTACTCCCCAACTTCCACTACCTATAATAGCTATTTTTTTCATTTTTAATTCTCCTTTTTATTCTTAAGTATTTATTTTATTATATTTTTTATTTTTTAGAACCTACTTTATTTTCTGTTCCGTTTAATATTCTTTTTATATTACTTCTATGATTATATAAAACAATAACAGCTAGTAAAATGCTATATATTAAATACACTTTTCCACTTTTACCTTCTGAAAGGACAGTATAATTTGTATTAATAAATAATGTTAAAACTGGAAACAACACAGCAGCTCCACAAGATCCTAAAGAAACCATTTTTGTTAATATCATTAATACTAATGCAAAAACTAAACAAATTAAACCTATTTGCCAATTGCTCATAAGTATTACTCCTAATGATGTAGCAACTCCCTTTTCCTCCTTTAAATCCAAAAAATATTGGAAAAGTATGTCCTGTTACAACTGCAATTCCTGCTATTTGTACTAATAATTCTCTATTCATATTTTCTATTACATTTCCTAATAAAATAGCAATTCCTATAGATACTACTCCTTTTAATATATCGCAAATAAGTGTTATCGCTGCTGCCTTTTTTCCAACTGAACGAAGCATATTAGTGCTTCCTGCATTTCCACTTCCTTTTTCTCTAACATCAAATCCTGCCATTTTTTTACTTAATATAACAGAAAAGTTAATACTTCCTATTAAATAAGCTATTATAGCCATTGCAATATATACTGCCATTTTTTATTCCTCCTTTGATTATTAACATCCTCTGAATTTTATTAAAATACATATACCCTAATTTATATTCTTTTTCTAATTTTTCTCTAACTATAATTCTTACAGGTGTTCCTCTAAACCAAATTCTTTCCTAATTTGATTTACTAAATATCTTTCATAAGAAAAATGGAATAATTCTTTATCATTTACAAAAATAACAAATGTTGGTGGTCTAGTTGATGCTTGTGTTCCATAAAATATTTTCAATCTCTTTTCCTTTGTCTGTTGGTGGTTGAACTATTGCAATAGCTTCATTTATAACTTGATTTAACACTGATGTTGAAATTCTCATACTATTTTGTTCTGCCACATAATTAATTAATTCAAATAATTTATGTACCCTTTGTCCTGTTTTTGCTGACACGAAAATAATTGGAGCATATGAAAGATATTTTAGTTTGTTATAAATTTCTTTTTTATAGTTTTCTAGAGTTCCTGTCTCTTTTTCTACAGCATCCCATTTATTTACTACAATAATAACTCCCTTACCTGCTTCTTCATGTGCTTCTCCTGCAATTTTTGCATCTTGATCTGTTACCCCTTCTGTTGCATCAATCATCATCAAACATACATCTGCTCTTTCTATTGCAAGCATTGTTCTCATAACACTATATTTTTCAATTGATTCATTTACTTTATTTTTCTTTCTAACTCCTGCTGTATCTATTAATACATATTTTCCATGTTCATTTTCAAATTCTGTATCAATTGCATCTCTGGTTGTTCCTGCAATATCGCTTACTATATTCCTTTTTTCTCCTAAAATTTTATTAATTAAAGAAGATTTTCCTACATTTGGCTTTCCTATTACTGCTACTTTTATAATGTTTTCATCTTTATTTTCTTCTATATTTTCAGGAAAACTTTCATATATTTTGTCTAATACGTCTCCTATTCCTAATGCGTTTGTTGATGATACTGGATATGGTTCCCCTATTCTAAATTATAGAATTCATATGCTTCTTCTTTGTCTTTTTGAAAATTATCTGCTTTATTACATACAAGAACAATTGGTTTTCCAGATTTTTTTTTTAGCATTAATGAAATTTCTCTATCTGCTGCAGTTACACCTTGTCTTATATCTGTTAAAAAGATAATTACATCAGCCATTGCTATTGCTAGATTTGCTTGCTCTCTCATTTGTGACAAAATAATATCTTCTGAGTCTGGCTCTATTCCTCCAGTATCAATTAAAGTAAAATCTCTTCCTCTCCAGTTTGTTTCTGCATAAACTCTATCTCGAGTTACTCCTGGTGTATCTTCTACTATTGATATTCTATTTCCTGCTAAATAATTAAAAAACGTGGACTTACCTACATTAGGTTTTCCGAATAATTGCTACAATTGGCTTCATTTTGTCTTATCTAGGATAAGTTATTATATTTTGTATAACTTTCCCAATCTCCTTTCTTTTTTGATAGGTATAGTATATCATAATTTACTATAAAATAACAAGAGACTAATAAAATTTATTAATCTCTTGTTTTCTACAAATATTTATTTTTGCACTATATTTTTGCTATTCCTCCGATAATTTTACTATCTTCAGCACTTGCTAACCATTTTGCACCACCTGCAACAACAACCATATCTCCTTTTTTTCTAAGATTCCTTTTGATTTTAATTTTTCAATTCCTGCTTCTACTACTTCATCAATTGAATCTTTCTTTTTCTACATATATTGGTGTTACATTCCATGCTATTGCTAATTGGTTGAATGTTCTTCTATTATCTGTTATTGCTAATATTGGACATCCTGCACCTAATCCAGCTATTCTTCTTGCTGAATCACCTGTATGTGTATAACATACAATTGCATCTGCTTCCATATTCATTGCCATAACACATGATGAATATGCTATTTTCATTTCTAAGTTATCTAATTCGTAGTTGTCATTATTTCTAAATCTCTTCCAATAATCAATTTCTGGTTCTACTCTATTTGCTATTTTTACCATTGTTTTTACACATTCTACTGGATATTCTCCCATTGCACATTCTCCAGACAACATTATTGCACTTGTTCTATCATAAATAGCATTTGCTACGTCACTTGCTTCTGCTCTAGTTGGTAATGGATTAAATGTCATTGATTCTAGCATTTGTGTTGCTGTAATTGCTGGTTTATTATGTTTGTTACATAATTTAATAAATTTCTTTTGCATAATTGGTGGCTCTGTAAAATCTGTTTCTGTTGCCATATCACCACGTGCAATCATTTGAACATCAGCATTATCAACTATTTCTACCATATGTTCTAATCCTTCAACATTTTCTACCTTTGTTACTATTTTAATGTCTTTTCCACCATTTTCGTCTAATACTTTTCTTACTTGATCTATATCGTCTTTATTTCTAGTGAATGACATTGCAACATAGTCATATCCATGTTCACATGCTGTTTTTAAATCATCTATATCTTTTTGTTTTAATGCTGGTAATCGTACTGCTGTACCTGGTAGATTTATTGTTTTTCTACTTCCTAATCCATTTCCATGTACTACTGTACATACTATGTCTTTTCCTACTATTTCGTCTACTACTAATTCTATTGCTCCATCATCTATTAAAACTTTTGAACCAGGTTTTACGTCTTTATATAATTCTTTATATGTTACAGATACTTTGTCTTTATCTCCAACAATATCTTCATTTACTAAAGTGAATTTTTGACCATCTTCTAATTTGATTTTTTTCATTTTTTCCTGTTACTAACATTCCTGTTCTAATTTCAGGTCCTTGCATATCTAAAAGTAATGCAACTGGAATATCTAATTTTTCTCTTAATTTTAAGATTGTTTCTGTTTTTTCAGATTGTTCATCCCAACTACCATGTGAATAGTTGATTCTTGTTACATTTAGTCCTGCATTTATTAATTCTTCTAATCTGTTTTCACTAGCAGGTCCTATTGTTCCTACGATTTTTGTTTTTCTTAAATTTGATTTCATTTAAAATTCCTCCCTTAATTTAAAACCGACTATTATTATATCACAGTCTGATTACAAATTTCAACATTTTTTCACTTATTTTTTATTTTTCTTACATATATGGTTGCGTTTCACGGCTAAATTATATGGATTTTAGAAAATTAATAATATATTGTCTTTGAAATACCGTGCAAGTGACCAAACGAGCTTGTGCAAGTACAATATAGTAAAAATATATTCTATAATTATCTTTTCCAAGTTATACTGATAATATAATATTTTTATTAAAAAACTTTACTAAAAATTTTTCTTTTAATCTGTTATTTTTTCCTGTCAAATATAAATATCCAATTAAAGCTTCAAATGCTGTAGAATACATATAGTCTTGTACATTACAATTTTTGGGCAAATGATGATTTTCTGTATTCCTTCCTCTTCTTACTATTTCTTTTTCTCCATCTGTTAAATCATCATAAATTCTTTGTAAAAAGCTTGCCTGTGATTGAGCTTTAACATATTTAATAGATTCTATATGTAATTTATGTGGTTTTAAATTTGTTGTATTAACTAATTGCGTTCTTATATATAGCTCATATACACAATCTCCAATGTATGCCCATGTTAACGGAGACATCATATTAACTTCTTTTTCATCTTTTACTATGTTAATAAATTCTTCCAATTTTATTTCTCCTTTTTTTTACTAAATTAGGTTCTATTTTTTATACAGTCTTTTTTTTTTTGGAGATTCTAATGTTATTTTGCCTAATTTACCATTTTTAAATTCATCCAAAATTATTCTTGCTGTCTTTTTCTTCATCTATATTTCCACCAGATATTATACAGCCTCTTTTTCTTCCTATTTCTAGCATTATTTCATATATATTGAAATTTTCTGGTTGTTCTTTATTTAATGTATTGTCAATATATTCTTCTGTTATCCCATATCTTTGACATATTTTTTCTTATAATTTTTTAATAAGAATTTTATTAGTTCGTATGCTATTTCTGTTCTCTGCAATATGTCTTCTTTTATTGTACCTGTAAATGCTAAGTTTAATGCCACTTCTTGGCTCTCAAATTTAGGCCACAAGACACCTGGTGTATCTAATAATTCTATTTTGTCGTTAATTCTAATCCATTGCTTTTTGTTTTGTAACTCCTGGTTTATTTCCTACTCCTGCTGTTGTTCTTTTAGAAATTCTATTTATAAAAATGATGATTTTCCTACGTTTGGAATTCCTAAGATCATTGCTCTTATTTTTCTTCCTATTCTTCCTTTGTTTGCCTGAAGCAATAATTGTTCTTCCATTATCTTTTCAATTTCTTTTATGCAATTATCTATTCCTCTTCCTGAGCTCGAGTCTGTTATTACTGCTGGAATTCCTCTCTTTTGGAAGTATTCTAGCCATTGCTTATTTTGTTGTCATCTGCTAGGTCTCCTTTGTTTAATACTACTATTTTTTTTTTTTTGATATTATTTGAGCTATATCTGGATTTTGACTAGATATTGGTATTCTTGCATCTAACAATTCTATTACTATATCTACTATTTTTATATCTGATTCTATTTGCCTTATTGTTTTTGCCATGTGTCCTGGATACCACGAAATGGGGACTTTTGAAAAACTTTTTTTGACTATCATTATTTTTTCTTTTCTGCTCTGATTTTTTCTTTTTTGGTACATATCCATTTTAATCACTTCTTTCTATTCTATCATTTAAAAAAATACTTAAAAGTATTTGTTTTTCGTTTTAACTTGAAAGTATTATATCATATTTTTGTTTATTTATAAAGTCAAGAGCCTCAAAACATTTATCTTCATATTTGAATATTACTTTTATATTACCATCTTCACTAACAACAATATCTTCATCTATCAATAATCTATTTAGTTCATTTTATTTTTTCTTTCTTTTTTTAAATATATTCATCCAATCAGTATCGTTATTTTTTATTGTTTCTTTTTCTTTTTCCTCCTCATATAATTTTATTTCTTTTTTTATTTTTTAATTTTATCACTATACTCTTTATTATATTGCCAGTATTCTTCTTCCGATATAAAGTTCTCTTTTAAATCTTCTTTAATTGAATTCCTTAACATTATATATTTTTCTTTTTCTTCTTTCTTTTTTGAATACAAATTAGAAATTATGCACAAAATAATTAAAACAATAATAAATAGTACTGATATTAATAATTCTTCAAACATTTCTTACTACTCCTCCAAATCCATTTATTTCCATCATTTTTGATAAAAAAAGCAATACAAAAAAAACTTTTATAATCCTTTCGTACTGCTTAATCAATTATAAATTTCATATTTTTATTTAACTATATTGACATTATAGCATTATAGCCTCCAAAAGCCAACCGATATCAGCGTATAATTTCAACCGATTTCTGCTAGAATTTTTGTAGTGTTAAGGAGGTTTTTAAAATGTTATTTAAAGAAGCAATTACTTTAAGAATACTTGAATTATGTAACAAATATAATTACACTCAAAATAAACTTGCTGAATTATCTGCTATTGCACCATCAACATTAAGAGCATTACTGGCAAACAATGTAGATAATCCAAGTTCTACAATTATCTTTAAAATACGTAAAACTTTAAAAATAGAACTTAAAGATTTTTATGACTCTCCATTATTTGATATGGAGAAATTGGAGTATTAAAATAAGAGGCTTGTAATAGCCTCTTTTATCGTTTTATAGGATATATTATTTTTCCTTAATTATATTTTTACTACATATATAAGTTATAAAGAAATAACCTCCATATATAAATATTATAAATAAAGATGTTATTATAACTGATTTTAAATTAAAACTAACACCCATTGTTTTTAAAATATTATTACAAAACATAACACCAAATATTGAATGAATTATAGCTAGTATAAGTGGAAACATAAAAAATATTCCAATTTGTTTAAAAAGAGCTTTATTTAATTCTTGTTCATCTACACCAATTTTTCTTAACACAACAAATTTTTCTACATTGTCACTTGACTCTGATAATTCTTTTAAAGCTAAAATAGCAGCACACGATATCAAAAATATAATTCCAAGATACAAACCTAAAAATGTAACAATAGCACCAAGTCCAACACTTGCATCTCTTATATCTTTCTTAGTATTAAATGTTATGATGTATTTACTAGTATTATTTAAAAATGAAGTAACATCTTTCTCTATATCATCTTGATTTCCATTATAATCAGCAACCATTTTGTTAGATATCTTTTGATTTTCATTTAAAGCATCATCTGGTAAAACAATAAACCCAATCTCTGACTTTTTGACTACCCATTTCATAAAAACCATTAATTGCTTTTTTATATATTTTGGTAAATATATTCTTTGATTAACTATAATCTCTGTATTTCTTTTTAAAGCTTCATTCTTAATATCAATCATTTCTTTATAGTTCCCAACAACAGCATATTGATCACTATTTAAATTGATTTTTTCTAAATTAAAATTATTAGCTAAGTTATTATAGTCACTATTTTTCATTAAAACAATATAATCATCATATCTTAAAAAGGATAATTTTTCTTCGCAGTTTTATAATAAGTTCCTAATGTAGACTTTAAAGTAACATAATCATCAGCATACAAAGAAAAATAAACTATATTTTTTAAATTTTTTAAAATCAAATCCATTCTTTGTAAAAATTTCTTCAAAACTTAATTTATAATTTTCTATTTGTTTATCAGTAAAATCATTAACTTCTAAATCAACATTTGCAGGTTTTGAAATTTCTATATCCCTTGGAGAAAATTCTATCACATTTTTATTTAAAGAATTCTTCATTGACAAAGCACTTGATAGTACACAAATCGTTATAAATAACATCAAACATATTATTGTCATAGAAAAGTCATAGTATTTATTTTTACTTGAAAACTGTCTAAGGGTGAAACTATTTAACCCTTTATAATAGATGTTCTTCATACTTATAAATATTTTTAAAAAGCAAGCCCGATAAAGACCAAAACACAAAGAAAGTTGAAAATAGCACCTACTCCTATAGGAACAAAAATACTATTTGCATCAGCCATTTTCTCAATGCCACCAGTAACCTGATAATAAGCAAATCCTAGTGCTATGCAAGAAATAATAAACACTATTGTACAGAACAATGGATTTTTTAATTTTATTTTTTCAGATTTTTTATTAGAATACATTAAATCTATCAATTTACATTTACTAATATTTATAGTATTAAATATCATAACTACAAAATACATAATACTAAAATAAATCAAAGTTTTAATACAAGCATTTGTTGAAAAGACGAATTGAAATCTAGTTAAATCTGCTTCAAACATATTAGCAACCAAAATACTCATCAATTGTGATAATAAAAACCTATTCCTAAACCAACTACCAATGAAACTATACCTATTATTAATGTTTCAATAAATAATATCAAGGATATTTTCTTTTTGCTCATTCAAGCGTTAAATAAACCCCAAATTCTTTATTTCTTCTTTTTATTAAGAATCTACTTGCATAAACAATTAAAAACGCTAATATTATAGATACAAACACGCTAACACCAGAAAGAACATTGGTCATAAGTTTTATTATTTCTGCTGTTGTTGATGATACCTTCATCATAACTGACTGATCATCTATTGCATTAAACACATAAAATATTGCGACACCAAGAATAAGAGTGAAGAAATAGACGGTATAATCCTTTAAACTCTTACTAATATTTTTTAATGATAACTTAAAGAGCATCGTTTAAGTCACCACCAAGTAATGTCACAACATCAATGATTTTATCAAAAAATTCTTTTCTAGAATTTGTTCCTTTAATTATTTCATTAAAAATTTTGCCATCTTTGATAAATATGACTCTTGAAGAATAACTTGCAGTAAACGCATCATGTGTCACCATAAGAATTGTTGCTTGTAATTCTTTATTCAAATAATCAAATTTTTCTAAAAGCATTTTAGCTGACTTTGAATCCAATGCACCTGTTGGTTCATCTGCAAGAATTAACTTTGGATTAGTAATTATTGCTCTTGCACTAGCGACTCTTTGCTTTTTGACCTCCACTCATTTGATATGGATATTTATTAAGTACATTAACAATATCCAGTTCTTTTGCAACTTTTTAATTCTTGTATCAATTTCTCTTGAATTCACATTTTGAATAGAAAGTGCCAAAGCAATATTTTCATAAGCAGTTAAAGTATCAAGTAAATTAAAATCTTGAAATATAAAACCTAACTCTTCCCTTCTAAACTTATTTAGACTATTTCCTCTTAATTTTGTGATATCATTACCTGCTACATAAATATGTCCAGATGTAACTTTATCAATTGTAGATATACAATTTAAAAGAGTAGTCTTTCCAGAGCCACTTGCTCCCATTATTGCAACAAATTCTCCCTTTTCAACATCAAATGATAGGTTATCAATCGCTTTGGTAAGACTTGATTTGTTTCCATAATACTTTTCAATGTTATCAATTTTTAAGATATTTTCCATAATCTTTCTCCTTTCTGATTACATTGTAATATAAAAGATAGGATTAGTCGTTATTCTAATATTACAGAATATTACAATTTTGTAATATTTATTTTTAGTATCCAAATCTGCATAAACTTTAATCAACTTTATAAAAATCATTTTTATAAAAGATAATTGTAATTTTTGTATATTTATGTATTTCAGATTCAATAATTATCTTATGTCCTAATTTATCGCATAATTTCTTGACAATATAAAGTCCCATACCTGTTGATTTTGCCATTATTCTACCGTTTTCACCAGTGAAAGATTTATCAAATACTCTTTTTATATCATTTTTAGGTATTCCTATTCCATTATCCCAAATAGTTAGATATACTTTATCTTTTTTCATCTTTTACACTGATTTTTATTATTGGATCGTTATTATTTTTTTTTATATTTAATACTATTGTTTATAATCTGATTTAATACGAACTCTAACCATTTTGAATCCGTTAAAACTTTTTCATTATGAATATCAACTTCAAGATTAACTTTGTTTTCTAATAAGTCATCTTTATTTTTTAAAGCAACATCTTTGATAATCTTCTGCAATTCAATTTCTTTGATAAGATAATCTTTCTCGGCATTTTCGCTTCGAACGAAATATAAAATTTGATCTATATAGTTATCTAACTTTCTAATTTGTTCTATATATCTCTTATCAAACATATTTTTGTTGTTATGAATTAATAAAGTTAAACTTGCTACTGGAATCTTTACTTCATGAATCCACATTTCTACATATTCCTTGAAATCGGTAATACTTAAATTATATTCTTTTACATTTTCAATCATTGACTTGTTTATATCATAAAGAATTTGATAAAAAATTTCGCCATCATAAAAGTTTGGCTTATTTAATATTTCTAAAATTAAATATTTTTTTATCTAACTTATCAAGCGTATTTAATTTTTTTTGTAAAATTTGTATTTCCTGAAATAATCAAAAATAATATTAAATGTTGCAACTCAAAAAAAAAATAATATTGTCAATGCTATTTTCAAATCATTTTCCACTTTAAATGCGTTTAACATAAGAATAGCAATTATGAATCCAACAATTGACACAGTTATCTGTACTGTTTTATCTAATAAATATTTTTTAAAACTCATAATAATTTATACCCTTGTCCTTTTCTTGTTTCAATTCTATTTTCAAGTCCAAAATTTTGTAATTTATTTCTCAATCTACTAATATTTACTGTTAGAGCGTTGTCATTTATAAATTCATCATTGTTCCATAAATCTGTCATTAAATCATCACGAGTTACTATTCTACCACGATTACTTAAAAGATATGTAAAGATAATCATTTCATTTTTAGTTAGTTCTAATACATTTTCACCTTGTTTCAATATTCCTTTTTTTGTGGATTAACACTAATATTATCATAAAATAAGTCGTCCATATTATTATCCATTCGTTTAAATATATTTTGTATTCTCAATAATAAGATTGTTGGGTTATATGGCTTAGTAATATAATCGTCTGCACCATAAGATATAGATAAAACTTCATCTACTTCTCCTACCCTGCTCGTAACCATAATAATAGGAACATTAGATTCTTTTCTAATTTCTTTTAATAAAATTTCACCATTTTTATTAGGTAAATTAATATCCATTAAAATTAAATCAAATTTCATATTTTTTATATTTTCTTTAACATTATCAAACTTTTCTATAATTAATACTTCATACCCTGAATTTTCTAACAAAGATTTTAACTCATTTCTGATGATTTCTTCATCTTCTATAATTAATATTTTTTTCATAGTTTTTCTCCTTTCATAATTTGCTTTTTTAATCATTCATATTATATCACTTTAATTTTATAAATTATAATAATTCAGAAAATTAAATATAATTATTTTATAATTTTTTCTGCTTCAACTTTATCTAGGTTACCATATTTAATCATTTTATTTATGACTTGCCTCTGTCTTTCAATTGCTAAATTTTTATTTTGAATTGGATTATATAAAGACGGAGCATTTGGGATTCCTGCTAGCATAATTGATTCACTATCGTTCATATCTTTTGGTAATTTATTAAAATAACCTAAACTTGCTGACTTAACAGAATAAAATCCATTGCCAAAATATGAAGTATTCAAATATAATTCTAATATTTCATTCTTATTATAGTTACTTTCTATGCTAAATGCCATAAAAATTTCTGCAACTTTCCTTACTATTTTCTTATCTTGTGTAAAATAGATATTCTTGGCTAGTTGTTGGGTAATTGTGCTTCCTCCCTCTACAAATTTCATTTTTTTATATCATTTACAAATGCTCTTCCAATAGAAATGACATCTATCCCAAAATGTTTGTAAAATCTATGATCTTCAACTGATACAACTGCTTTTAAATATATTTGAGGCATATCATCAATTTTTGTATAATCTTCTTTTTGTCTAATTGTTGTAATTTTATCCTTTAATGGCATTTTATTTATGGCATTCTTATACATTTGATAACCACTACAAATAAAATAACTTCCTATACAAATAAATATTAATAAAATTGTTATTGCAATCTTTTTAACTAATTTCATATAATGCTAATCCCTTCTTTACTAAAAAGTAATTTATTGCAATAATATTATCATTTTTATCATATAAGTCGTCATTCTAATATTACTCAATATTACAATTTTGTAATATAATTTAATTATGTATCAAGGCTATTTCTTTAATTTTAGAAATAACCTTTTTTATTTTAAAATATAGAATTAGTATTTCTATACTTAATTTTAAAATTGCAATTAGCATACTTACTCAGCCTTAAAGTAGTTAAATTACTCTGAAGATCAACATCTACAACTAACACTCTTTTTTCCTTGTTTATCCAATGCTACACCAAGATTAAAAGTTGTTGTTGTTTTACCAACTCCTCCTTTCTTTTAATTTAGCCACCTTAATTTAATAAGATGGCTATGTATTCCATTTCTGGCATAAAAAAAAAGAACTGACCATTTTTAATCAGTTCAAATATGTTTAATAAATTTTATTTAATTTTAAAATTAGTTCATCAATAGGTTCTGTATAGATACCTTGTTTTAATTTATCATTTTTAAATTGTATTAAGACATTTAAAACTATGTTAGTTTCTATATTCTTAATTGGTAGTTTCATTTTTTTCATTATAACCACACTCCCTCTGTTTCTTATCTATATTATATAGGAATATTGTTAATAAGTTAATTGTGCAATTTAGTAAAAGTTTTTCATAACTCCTACACATTTATTTTTTTAACATTTTTCAACAAAAAATATGTTTTAAATGTAAAAAGAGATTTTATTTTTTTCCTTTATTTTCAAGGGTTTAATAGTGTTTTTTCATAACTCCCCACTTACCAGCTAATTCCGACTTTAGTTAACTTTTCTTTTGATTGTTATTTTTCATTTCTGCTCTGATTTTTCTTTTTTGATACATATCCATTTTAATCACTTCCTTTATTTCTTATGTTTATTTTTCAAATTAACAAGTCCAATATTAAATGTATTTGACATTACTTCAAACAGTTTGTAATTATTTGTCATATTGGTATATCTCATCTTCATAATATCATCGGTTATTTCATATTCATTATTAGTACATAATACTTCATAATTAATACCAGTATCTTCATAAAATTTATTAGTATCATAAAAACCATTTCTTAAATAAAAAATTTTTACGTCTAACACTTATATTATCAACAGGTGAATCAATTGATAAAAAATAATACTTTATATTTTTCTTTCAAATCCATTAATATTCTAGAACCATAATTTTGGTTTCTTAAATTCGGTTCTACTGCTAAATACATAAGATAATATGCATTACTACAATTAACAAGATAACACATTCCTATTAATTTATCATTATCAATTATGCCGTATAAATCAGAATTATTTTCTTTAGAACACTCTTCTAGTATCCAAAAAAGGAAATCTTTCTTCTTTAGGAAACGAATTTAAATATAATTCTTCTATTTCATTTGCATATTCAATGTTATTTATATATTTTAAAGACATTATTCCTCCTATTTTATTCCTTCAAGTTTCTTTTGCACTTTTATTTCTAATTTTTCTTTTCTTTTTTCTAATTCTTTTAAGTTCTTCTTAGGTGTTGGCATTTCTTCTGGTATCGTTCCACCAATATCTGCAATTGCCTTTCTAACTTTTTTTCCCACCTCATAATGTACATCTTTTGCTTCTTTATCACCTTGTACATTATCTTTTTTAAAAGTTTTTGCTTCGTTTGATTTATTCTAAATAAATTAGCAACTAATTCATCTTCATTCATATTATCTAAAATATCTTCTCTATATCGTAATTTTTTTCCTTTTAAATATATCATCCGCGGTTTCACCATTGAGAGAACTCTAATAAGGACAAAATTTTTCTTATGGATTTCTTCCAAAATTTTATTGTGTTAGATAGCCATTTAAAGATATAAATTATTTTAGTCTAATTTGTAGTGAAAATCAATTTATGGGGGTTTTAGTTATGGTAGAGATAACTTATCACAAAGAAGGGGATTATTTTGTTCCTGATTTATATTTAGAAAAAGGAAGATTATGAAAAAAATTATATTATTGGAAAGTATGGTCATTTAAGATTAGAGTATTTGAAAAAAATTACAAAAAGGCTGAGTATATAATAATGTTTATGAGCAGGACTTTAAGAAAACATATTGTAGAAACTGATAAACAAGCTAAGCAAAGATTTGAACTACTTATGGCACAAATGCTAGAAAAAAAATCCTATTGACGAAGATTTGAAAAATACTGATCCTTTAAAATGGACTGGACTTATGAATAATTATAAACATTCAGTAGAAGAAATTATATTTAAAGAATTGATTTATTGTTAGAATAAAATGGAGTAGTGTGTGCTACTCCATAATTAGCCTAATAATTTAATTGCAGTTTGTCCAAGTAAACTAACAATTTCAGCATAAAACCATCCATGTTTACTTAAATGATTGGATATTTTATTAAAGAATGCTCTTCTTTTATCGATATGGCTAGTTTTTTTCGAAATTTTCAATTATTTCTTTAGTTTCTTCTAATAATTCTAATAACTCTTGTTTTTCATGTTCATCATTACATTTTTTCTTCAATTTGTTTTTGAATGCTTGAAATTGAATTATCTATATTAATATTAGAATTAGTAATATTTCCTGTAAAAACAGTACTATTAGTTGCATTTATGTATGTGGAATTATTGTTTAATGTATTTTTTATTATATAGTTCTTTTCTTTCAAAATAACTTCTTCCCTGCTTGTGTAATAACTGCATCATAAACTGTATCTGATGCCCAAAAGACATTAATTAATCCGTTGTTTTTAAGAGTTCCTATTATTCCTCTATAAATATCTTTTTTATCATTTTCAATTTTTTTCTTGTAAAAATTCTGTGATGTTACCATTTTGATTGTCTATTTTTATTATATCTGCTAATAATTTTTTTCTTCTTCTTTTACTAATATACTGAACAATTTAGTTCGCCTGCCTTTCTTATCAAAATATTCTAAAGCTTCAGGAGTAAGTGTTACAAACCACTCTCCACCAATAAAAAATTATAATTTGAAATATAATCACACATTTGTAAAGTTTCCATAGTATCTTTTATGCAAAATCTCATACGTTCTGGAAATTCATCTGATGATCCATTTACTGAATAATCATTAGTTTGCTTATATTTTTCCAAAAAACACACTTAACATATCTTCTGCATTTTGACTTAATACATTCATATCATTTTTCTCTTTCTTTCTTTTAATTCTCATTTCTTTTTCGGTAGATTTTATCATTTTATCTATTTGCTTGTTTAATTCTTTTTCTAGCTTTTTTGTATCAATTTTTATTTTGAAATTAGACATCCAAATGCTCCTTTTACTCATATTAATTTTTTATACACCTTTTCAACTCAGCCACACAATCAGATTCAATCATTCTCTTCCATTACTGCTTTACCATTTTTCAAACTAATTTAATGCTCCTGACATAATTCTAAATTTAGGCATATTGTTCCAAATTTCTTGTAATTTGCTAAAAATTTTCATTAGGATTTAGCATTAAGTTCGCTAAATTATCTAATTCTTTATATTCTTCTTCAGATAATTCAAATTTCTTATCTTGTATATATTTAGGCATATGTAAGAATATAATTTCATCATTCATTAGTGAATGGAAATCGTAAAATAATCCTCTTATTGAAGCTTTTTAGTCCTAGAGTTGGTGGATCAGAAGAGTATAAAATAGTTTCAGGTCTATATTTATTCTGTCTTATACCTAAATAAGCATTTGCACCAAATAAAAATTTATCATAAGGAATATCATTCAGATCAAATCCCATTTCATGGTCTGGACAATGCTCATCTGCATCTACTAATCTCCATCTATTTTTTTTTTCATCAAAATATTCTGTAATCCAGTGGTCATAATATATTCCATTATAATGTATATATTCAGCAAATCCACTTCTAGCTCTAGCTGGTATTCCCTTAGCTTTTTAATATACTTGCTAATAATATAGCTTGACTTCTACAAGTAACATGAACTTTGTCTTTTGCTTCTCTTTTTGTAGTATAGTTAGGATTTTTTTTCTTAATAATTCAGCTATTACACTTTGTGCTGTTGGGAAAATGTCATCTTCATATTCTAATCTAGTAATTTGAACTTTAGTCATATCTCCCCAAAAACAATCTTTTTTATTTCTGATTTGTTTATCTCTAAAAGCTACTGGATGGATTATTTGCATTCTTTGTAATATACATAATTGTTCAATATCATCTGGCAAGTTTTTTGCAAAGTCCTTATAATAACCCATATCTGTAAATTGACTTGTTTGCTTATAAAATTCTAATATTTCTTTTTTTCATATATTATACTTTCCTTTCATTATTTTTCCTAATATTTGCAAGCCTTTATAAATTCTTCAAAAATTCTATTCATTTTTTCATCCTTTGCATATAAGCTTTCTGGATGAAATCTAACACCGATATAAAATTTTTATTTTTAGATTCAATAACATCAGGGTAACCATCTTCACAAAAATGCAACTTTATCAAGACTTGGGCAGTCTTTTATCGTCCTTTATGTCTAGAATTTACCATTATTTCAGTTGTTTCTACTATGTTATAAAATTTTGAGTTTTTATCAATTTTGATATTATGCACATATTCATCAAATGACTTATCATGCTTATCAGGGTTATGTATTTTATAGGTTGTTCCGCCAAGAGCTCTAGCAATATTATTTTGACCTGCACATATTCCTAATATAGGTATATCATTATCATAACAATATTTTGAGATTATACTTTCATAATTATCTGTTTCAAGACCACCTTGTAATATAATCCCACTACACAATTTAATTTGTGTAATCAAATTTTCTTTTTCTTCTATTGACAAATTATCTTTCCATTCATCTCCACAATAATTAATGCCCGATTCAGTAGGTAAAATTCAATTGCTATACCTCCATTATCAAATATAGCTTGTTTTTATTTCATCTCGTACAAAAGTATCTATTTTATTTGATTTATATGTAGCATAGTGTTTTGATACAATACCAATGATAGGTTTATTCATCGTTTTCCTCCGTATTATTCTTTTCTTTCAAATTCTTCTTATTTGCACTTTTCAATTTTTTTGGTTTGTCTAATTTGTTATCATCTAAATATTTATAGTTTAGTGCATTATTTTTAGTAATGACTGTTTTTTCCTAATTTTTTTCTTCTAAATTATCTCTAGCTACTTTTGCAACATTTCCACCCATTTGGGCTATTTTTATATTTTCTTTTTTAATCCATAGGGTTTATGTTCTTGTGCAAGTTCTCTAGTTGCAATTTCACCTAGATCAGTTAATGTCACTTCTATATCCGTATATTATCTCTTAATGACTCTTTTCTAATTCCTTTAAATTCTTTTTGTATTCTGAAGCTTTCATTCCTGACCACTCTTGATATATTTCATTTGTAAGTATTCCATATTCAACATTTTTAGTTATGCCTCTTTCTTTCCATACGTCTGTAAGTTTACGTCTATCAACAACTCCTGTTAATCTTTGCTTAATCCAATTCTCATCATATCCACGACTTCTATAATAATCTACTGCACGATTCACTGCAAGTTCTGGGTCAAAAACTTCGTCAATTCTATCATTGCCCATTTTGGCAAGCCAAAGCTTAAATGGCTCTGCTTTTTGGACTTGGAATTGATTCAATTAATCTCAATATTCCTTGTGTATCTAATGTATCTGTTAAATAGCTTTTTCCATCTTTTTGAGATTTCATTTTCAGTTGTACGCATTTTGCGTACAACTCACTCTTTTTCTTCTTCTGTCATTCTTCTTTTTAGCGTATTCCAGTAATTTCTTGGATTATTACTTTCAGTCAAAGCACTAATAATATCAACCACACTAAAATAGTAATCTTCCTTTTCACTATCCCAAATACTTCTTATTTCGCTACCTTCGAAAAGATTTGAAATTGTTTCTAATTTATTATTATCCATTTAGGCATCACTTTCCTTTATAAATTTATTATTATGCTCAAATTATATCAATTTTCTTCCATTTTTTTCAATAAAAATAAACAAATTTTTGTTGACTTTTGCCTAAAATGATGATATATTATGTGTACCATTTAATATGGTAACTGAAAAATTGAATAATGACACACATAAAAGTTACTTAGCATAATCCATAATTGTTTGGGGTTCCAGTCTGGGTTTAACTTGTTCCGATACAGTATATAGTGTATAGTTGCTAGTTTATAAGTAAAATGATAATAAAATTGTCTAGTAATAGGTAAAGACCGTTTGGATATGTGCAAATATAATTAGTACAAAATTTATTGTTACTGATTTTATTTGTCATTCCAAATAGGTCTTTTTGTTATGCAAAAAAGTCTATATAGATATTGCCCTATATTCTTACAACGCATAGCAAAAAGATACTTAAAAAATTTTATGCTAGGTAGCTTGATAAAATTTTTTTCAGTAGTCAAAATAATATTTGAATGAAAATGAAAATATTATTTTGATTTGGCGAATCAAACATAAATTATCTATCGCAAGATTAGATAATTTATGAGCCCTCCGCAAAGGAGCCCACTGACATCTTTCCAAAACGAAGTTTTGAAAGTGTCATAGTGGGTTACATACTTTCTAAAAGAAAGTTATGTAACCGCTCCCTTTGGTCGCTGCTTGCTACCTGCAAGAAAGGATATTTTATATGGACAAAACAAATTATTCAGTAGCTAGAGTAGAAACTGATACTAAAACAAGTATAACTAAAGCTGAACGACACAACGAAAAAAAAAAATAAGTCATATTCTAATATGAATGTTGATTTATCTCAAACACCAAACAATATACATTACAAAAGATGTGAAACCACCTACAATGAAAGGTTAAAAGAACTAATTGATAATAAACAAGTATCATTAAGAGGTTTAAGAGATAATGCAAAACTATTTGATGAACTCATATTTGATATTAACTCTGATTATTTTGAAAAACATGGTGGTTACGAATTTGCAAAAAGAATTTTATGAGAGAGTCTTCCACTTTGCTGAAGAAGAAATGGGAACTGATAATATTATATCAGCAGTTATGCATGCAGATGAGCTAAATACTGCTTTAACAGAAGAATATGGAAAACCTATCTATCATTATCACTTGCATGTTGTGGCACTTCCTGTTGTAAGAAAAGAAGTAAAATGGACAAAAAAATGTAAAGATAAAGCACTAATTGGAACTACAAAAGAAGTAGTAAATCAAGTAAGCCATAGTAACAAATGGAAATCAGAACAACAACTAGATAATCAAGGAAAGCCTGTATATGATAAAAAAGGAAATGCAGTTTTAGTAAAATCATATAGCTTGTTACAAGATAGATTTTTTAAGTATATGTCTGATAGTGGGTATAAAGACTTTATTCGTGGCGTAAAAGGTAGCAATCAAGAACATTTAAGTGATTTACAGTATAAAATTAAAAAAGATACTGAAAGACTAGAAAACATTACAAATAAAGTTGAAGAAAAGGAATCTTCTTATAGTGAATATATGAAGTATGACAAACAAATTGAAGATATTTCAAATTTAGGAAAGCAAAAAAGATTTTCTAAAAAAAGATTGAATTAGAACAAGAAGATTATAAAAGTTTAACACAATATGCTAAAAAGGAATTGTCGCAGATAAAGAAATATATGAACTTAACAATAGAATTGATAATTTAAGAAATGCAGTAGATAAGTGGAACTCTTTATATGATGATATTGTAGAAAAAAACAAAAGATTATTTCCATGCTATAAATCTTGCCCCTCAAAAGTTACAAATTTCTTTAAAAGTCTATTTGATAAAGAAAAGCAAGATGAATTAGAAAGACAACGACTTGAACAAGAAAAAAATACAAGCTGAAAGAAAAGCTCGTGAAGAAGCTAGAGAAAAAGCAAGACTTGAAAAGCAGAAATTAAAGAACTCTCCTGAATACAAGAAAAGGAGGGCTGATAGAGATGCAAGATAATATAGTTTATAAGTTAGAACTAACAGCTGAAGAATATGAATATGTAGAAAACTTAAAAAAAGAATATTATAAAAAATTAAGTCAAATGACTAAAAAGGAAAGATTGCAATATTTTAGAGATAACTATTGTAATGAGCAAAAAATTGAACTTTGAAAAGAAATAAACGGCACAATATACAAAGTAAATACTCACTTTGATGAAAATGCTGAAGAAAGTATTTTAAATAAATTTTTAGACTAACAAAAAAATCTTGAGAATCACTTGAAGTATTAAAACGAATATGGTATTATGTGAACACTACAAATAAAACTTTGTAACACTTTATATCTTATTCGGCTGTCTAAAGGAAAGGAGTTGTTATGGGACAGTCAAATAATGAAAAAATAACTGCTTTGTACTGCCGTTTATCAAGAGATGATGAACAGCTAGGAGAAAGCAATAGTATTAAAAATCAAAAATCAATTTTAAGTAAATATGCTAAAGATAACCATTTTATAAATACTAAATTCTTTGTAGATGATGGTTATTCTGGAACAAGTTTTACAAGACCTGCATTTATGGAAATGATGGAACTTGCAGAAAGTGGAAAGGTTGGAACAATTATCGTAAAAGACCATTCAAGACTTGGTAGAAATAGACTAATAATTGGTCAGTTATTAGAAGAAGATTTTGTTAGGCTAAATATTAGATATATTGCTATAATGGATAATATTGACACTGATAAAGGACTAAATGATTTTCTTCCTATACAAGATTGGTTTAATGAAATGCATGCAAAAAACACAAGTCAAAAGGTTAGAGCAGTATTTAAAAATAAAGGTAATTCAGGTATTCCTTTGACTATTAATGTGCCGTATGGTTATAAAAAAAGATCCTTTAGATAAAAATAAATGGATTATAGATGAACCAGCTGCAGAAATAGTAAGAAAAAAATATATGATTTATGTATTCAAGGATATGGAACTCATCAAATATGCAATATATTAAAACAAGAAAAAGTTCCGACTCAAAAGAATATAAAGCAATGAATGGCTTATGCAATTATCATATATCTGAAATCAAATATTGTTGGCAGGATAGGTCTATATATGACATCTTATTCAGACAAGAATATATTGGAGATACAGTAAATTTTAAAGGCACAACTAAATCTTTTTTAAAGATAAAAGTAAAATTTATTTTCCAAAAGAACAATGGAAGATATTTAAAAATACACATGAGCCTATCATTGATAAAGAAACTTGGGATACTGTACAACGCATTCGAGAAAATAGACAACGCCCTACTAAGATTGGTAAAATAAATATATTTTCAGGACATTTATTTTGTAAAGATTGTGCCTCAAAATTATATTATTGTACTTCGAGAAGTTATAAAGAAAACAGGCACTTTTATAGATGCTCAAAATATAAAAATACTTCTTCTAAATCATGTACAAGTCATACTATTAGAGAACATATCTTAAAAGAATTAGTTTTAGAGAATATTAAACAAGTCCTATCTTATATCCGTTCTTATGAAGAATTGTTCATAAAACAGAAACTTGAAACTTCACTTGAAGAGCAGAAAAAGATAAATAGCACAAACCAAAAATTATTATCGCAATATGAAAAACGAATAAAAGATATTGATAACTTGATACAGCATATTTACGAAGATAATATTTCCGGCAAAATTACAGATGAAAGATTTACTACTCTATCATTAAATTATGAAAAAGAGCAAAAAGAACTTAAAAGTAAAGTTAAAGAATTAGCTAGTATGCTTGATACAACTAAACAACAAGAACTAGATTTAACCTCTTTTTGTTAGTAAAGTAAAACAATATACTAAAATTTCAGAACTTACACCAGAAATTATAAATGAATTGATTTCTAAAATATATGTATATCAATCAGAAAAAAGTAAATGGTAAACCAACTCAGCAAATAGACATTTACTATAACGGAGTTGGAATTATAAATATTCCACTAAATGAATATGAGCTAGAAAATGCTTTTTCAAGAAAGTATTAAAAAAATAAAAAGTGCTTAATCTGTACTATTTAAAAGTAATGGAGCACATACCAATAATTGTCCTTGTTGGTAGTGCTCCTTATATAATCCTTTATATCCTGCATTATGAAACTCAGCCATATTTTTAACACCTGCTGCAGAAGCAACTCTTTGCAAAGTATAATTACCTTGCTTTGTTAACTTTCTTTGATAAAATTTTTTTCATCATCTGATAATGAATCATATTCCTGTTCTGTTATTTCTTGTTTTCTTGTTTGTATAGCAAAATAGGTTTGTCCTAAAGCAACAACTTCTTTACTAGGGTCAGCATTTTGCACAATCAAATAACATATGTATCTTGATAGTTTATAATCTTTAATAATCTCTTCTTTTCCTTTACCAGTTTTTATTGGCTTGTTAATCTCAACAATCCAATCTACTTCGCTTGAAACGCTATTATTTGCAGCTAAAACTGCTTTATCTATTACTTTTTGAAAATTTCTCCAATCCTTGTATTCCAATACTTTTTGTAATTCGCGTGCATACCAATATTCATTTTCATATTCATCTATATGTTTAATATTTTCAAAAAATATTATTAGTATATCTATCTCCAATTTTCTTCATTACTACCTCCTTATTTATTGTTTCATATAAAAGTTTTCCATAAGTCGTTATTACCTCTATTTTATTTAAAATAACTATCATTTTCCGGTTATAAAATGTAAAAAGGAATAAGACTAAAAGTCTTTATTTATAAGACTTCATAGGTAGTTTTCCATAATTCGGTTTATACCAATTGATATTTGTTTTATTTTCATTCATATTATCACTTCCTTAAGATTTCAATCTATTAAATTATACCATATTTTTTTTCTATTTTTATATTAAATAGATTGTTTATATTATCATTTTCAGGTATGCAATAAATCAATATTCAATTTTAACTATTAACAATAATAGAAACATAGCAAGTTATTTAATCAAAAAAAATAGAATTTGATATCTACTCTTATAATTCACGCTTTTTTAATTTCGTATAGTAATCAATTATTAATTTTTTTCTTAATTAATTTTTTTGAACCTATTTCATAAACTGGTAAATCCTTGTTTAAATATTCAATTATTTTTATATATGTTGGATTATTTATACCAGTTTTATCTTCCCATAGTTCATGAATCAGGAAAGACAAAACATCTCTCATATCTCTACCATATCTTTTTCTTTGTTCTTTAACTGCTACCGTTATTGATGGTCGTTCTGATTCATAAGCAATATTCCATGCTTGTTCTACACTTATTAATAATTCTTCTCTATCTATTTTTTTTATCAAAATATATTTCTAAACAGTCTAGAAGATGATTTAAATCTTTAGGAGTATAAGAATAATCATCACCTGGTAAAAATGAAATATCTTTTAATTGTTTATCAGCTAAATGTTCAGGAAGTATAATACCCTTAATATTTTTACTATCAATTCTTTTAAAGGCAAATACTTCATCGTCAAAACATGATTCTGAAATTCCAACTTCACTAACTTTAATATCTCGATCAATCATTAATGATAGAGAAATCAAAGTATGTAGTGAAAAGGCCTCGAAAAATTGAGAAAAGGTTGGCTCTTTTTTCATATGTTGTTCTATATAATTTATCATAATCAACTAAAGAAATATAATCCATCCTGTTTTTACAATCATAACTTCTAATACTATGTACATAGAATGATAATAATTTTAATTCTTCAATTTCTTTTCTTGATAATATCCCGTATTTTAAAATATAATCTAGTTTTACTAAATTCAAATCTATTATTGAATGAAAATAATAATTTCTGAAAAAATCATCATTATCCTTCACAGTATCAATATATTGACCTATATCATATTTTTTCATTTTACCACCTTTATTTATATAGGAGGTAGCGCCTTGTAATCAAGTACCAACTTCCTACCTCTAAAATGACCATTTTTAATAAAAATTAGTATTTTTGCTATTTTTTATCTTTTTAGGTTAAATATGCAAGATTAAGAGCTTCATGATTTCTTTATTTATAATGATTTTCTAGGTAGGTGGTATAAATTATAATCAGGCAGTTAAGGAGACTTTTCCAAAACTTTTTTGCTCATTTGTCATGTTAATCACTTTCTTTATAAATCATATTTTAATTTAATAATTTCATTGTTGGTATAACTATTTAAATAAATAGTATTCTGATTTTCCGTATCAAAAGAAAAGTTAAATAAAGTAATATATGGATCATCTTTTGTTTGTAATATTGATTCTTCAAACTTATTTTCATCAGATCTATAGTTCAATATATTTTTTATATCATCTAAATTTTTTGTTGCTCTTACCAAATAATTCTTTTGCTTTATTTAATCTAAATATACTATTACTTCCATTATCAGTTTTTTGATTATTTAAATATTCTTTATGTATATAATGATTAGAATGAATATAATAATTATCTATATATTCAGCATCTACCCCATTTGAATATACTTCAATAGATACAGCAATATTATTATTTATATCTATAGCATTAACATGAAATCCAGAAGCAACTTTCATCTCTTTACATCTACTAATTAAATCATCAATTGATTTTGCTTCTGCTATATGTCTTTGAGAAAAATATCTCGGATAATTATCTAAATTAGTATTTTTATCATGACAATAATTAATAGTTTTTACTATTCCATAGCTATTCCAACTTATACCATTTCCAAATGGCATATTATACATATCATTTGTAACAAACCAATTATTATCATCAATCATAACTTTACTCAAGCAAAAATTTCCTTCAATATAATCATCATCTTCATTATGTGAAATAATATAATTACCATTATCTTTTTACACATAATGGTGGTGCAATGTTCAAAATTAATATCAGTTATTTCTGGGCATAGAACTGCAAAATAGTTTAATCTATCAAGACCAAGCCCATCAGCTTTTCCTATTACTTCATCATAATATTTTGGATACTCTTTCTTAAGATTATTAAACTGAATTTTAATTTTATTCTTAATACTATCGTTTAAAAGTAGATTTTTAATAGTTTTCTATATCTATTTTAACATTATTTTTAAAATACTCACCCGATAATTTTCCATTTTCATATGGTGATTTGTTTAAATATAAAATATTTGTTTTTGACATTACAAATTATCTCCTTTCTATGTGCATATATTTATAATCTATTCTCTTAATCATTACAATTGGATTGTTAAGCTCAACAATCAATTTTTTTTATTGTTTTTAAATTACTTTCTATAACATATTTATCAAATTTTTCTATTTAATTTTCATTAGAATTATGAGTAATATTACTTTCTTCAAGCAACAAATCAAAATCAGATTTATATAACTTATCTTGTCTTATTCTGTATTCTTCAAATTCAGTTAACGCTTTATCACAAGCAATCTCATGTGATATTTTTCCAGCATCTTTTAATATATCTCTATCATCTGCAAGTAAAAATTTATCAATTCTATTTGACCAATCTTCCATTGTCATTGGAATATGTCTTCTTGCTCTATTTTCTGCGATTTCTAAAAATGCACTAACTATACCTTCAAGTCTTGTAACTCATCTTTAGATAAATAATTTTTAGCAATTATAACATCAGATTCCATTATTTTACCATTAGGAGAATTTTTCCAAGAAGTCAAGCCCATATGTTCTTTTTCTGAATTTACTCTATCATAAATAATTTCTGCAGCAGTCTTTCTAGATACTGCATAATGCATTTTGTTTTGTACTTTTTAAAAAATTCAATTGATATTGGAGATTTAGAATCATAATCAATACTTGTAGCATATATATCTGTTACTTTTTTGATAAAATCTCCTTTCTGATAACCTTATTTCTCTAATTTCTTCTAATAATTTTTCAAAATAATCTTTATCAATGAAAGAACCATTTTTCATTCTTTCTTTGTCTAATACATATCCTTGAATAGTAAAAGTTTTTAATACATTTGTTGCCCACCTTCTAAATTGAGTAGCTCTTAATGAATTTACTCTGTATCCAACAGAAATTATAGCATCTAAATTATAAAATTCAACATTCCTTTTAACATTTCTAGTTCCCTCTTTTTGAACTAATTCCATTTTGGAATAAGTTGAATTTTTATCTAATTCTCTCTCATTATATATATTTATAAGATGCTTTGCTATTGCAGGTTGTTCAACATCGAATAATTCTGCCATAGCTTTTTTTTGTGTCATCCATAAAGTCTCATTTTCATATCTAATTTGAATGCCTTTATCCTTTTCCTGAAGTTTAAATGTTATAAATTCTTCAGTACTACTTCTAATAATTAAATTTTTTGCCATTGTTATCATCTCCTTTGCCTGAAATATTAGTTTTCCATAAGTCGTAATTACCCTTGTTATTTTGTATTTTTAATCATTTCTTAGCAGTAAAATGTAAAAATAAATGAAGAAAAAAGTCTTTATTTATAAAGGTTTGCGAGTGAGTGGTTTTACATAAGTCGGATTATCCCACGATATTGGGGCAATTTGACGATTTTTTTCTTCATTATTATTTTCTCTTTTTTTCTTGTCTTACTTTTCTTTTTTGATACATATTCATAATTTTATCGCTTCCTTTTTTTATAAATTGTAATTTGTTACTTACGTGTAATTTACTATTTCGTTTATTTTTTCTATTGTTATTGGACCTTCTCTTAACATTTTTTTTATTTTATCAGCACTACAGTCTATAATTGTACTTCCTTTTGAAAAAATCACATTTCCTTCCAGCATTCCATCTAATTTTGGACACATTTTTTTTCTATTTCATCTAAACTGGTGCAAGTAGGCTCTCCACTTTGATTAGCACTTGTCATAAATATTGGGCTTCCTAATTCTAGAATTAATTTTTTATTGTTTCTGATGTTGCCATTCTAATTGCAATTGTATCTTTTCCGTTTGTTACATATTCTGGTAAATCCTTGTTTTTCTTTAATACTAATGTAATTGGCCCAGGCATAAATGATTTAATTAATTTTTTGGCTACATCGTTTACAATAGCTATGTTTTTTATCTGTTCTTCGTTTGCACACATTACAGGAAATGACTTTTTTATCGGACGATTTTTTTACAGCTATTAATTTATCATGTGCTGTCTCTGAATTTATTCTAGCACATATACCAAAAACAGTATCAGTTGGCACACTAATTACACCATCATTTTTTAATATTTTAACTAGATTTTCAATTTCATTCTTTTTATATCTTTTTATCATCTTATTTCCTTATTTCCTCTTTCATATTTGATATTTATATTATTAACTATTGCATTTAAAATCCAAATGAGACAAACAAGACCTGTCCCTATAATGTCCTATAATTATTTTTTGTCTGCTCTTTCGTCCATTTTTCTATCAAATTGTTCATTATCATAAAACCAATCCGTTTTTTTGTCTTTTGGATGATTTTTTCTGTTTTTATCCATCAATAAGTCTAATAATACTGATATTGGTAATATCATTCCTATTAATGATAGTAATAAATTCATATATAAATTTATGTCTATATTTGACTCTACTGCTGATATTAATGTTTGTAAATTATTTACTATATCAACTCCAAAATACATTCCATATGCTAATAAATATATAAGTCCTCTAACATTTTTCTTTTCACTACTAATATTACACATACTAACACTACAAATAGTAATATGATTTCAACTTGTTGATTTAGTGGCTTAAGTGCTCCTAAATCCCAATTAAGTTCGGCACTTACTGCTACAATAATTCTCAATATCCAAAATAGTATCATAAACATAACTAACATCCATGTTGAAAAGTTCTTCATTTTTTCCTCTCTTTCTATCAAAAATTTAATATATTTTGATATTTTTTTATTTTTCTATTGTACTATTATGCAAAAAAGTGAAGTCAAGATTTTTATTTTCTTTCCTTCACCTTCCTACCTTAATAACCTATTTATATTGATATATAATTTTATATTTTTTAATCAATTTGATTAATCAACGAAATCAAAATCATCTTTGAATTTTTTTCTTTGAACATTTCAAATACTTTGTTTAATGTATCTTCATCATCAATACTTACATAAGATTCTTCTTCAGATTCGTCGTCATCGTTATCTTCTACTTTTAAGATTACAACTTCTCCTTCTTCTTCTTCTCCCTCTTCTGTAACTGGTAGTAATACTACGTATTCTTCGTTATCTAATTCTATTAAGTCAAGGAATTCAAATTTTACTTCGTTTCCTTCCTCATCATTTAATATTACTATGTTATCTAATTCCTCACCTTCGTAATTTTCGTTCATAATTTTTCTCCTTTCAATTTTTTAATATTTATTTATTTTTAAATATAATATCGTATTTTTTAATTATTTTGCAACGTATTTTTTAATTTATTTAAATATGTTTCTAAAATATATACTGCAGATATAGTATCTACTATATTTTTTTTTTTTATTCTTGTTCACTTCCAAAAAGTTCATAGTTTTATGAGCTTCTACTGTTGTTAATCTTTCATCTATAGTGTGAATTTCCATTTTATTATATTTGCATTTTAATTTATGGACAAATTGCTCTGTTATTTTAGCTCTTTCAGACATTGTTCCATTCATGTTTAATGGCATTCCTACAACGATGGTATCTACTTCATATTTTTCAAATATTTCATCCAATCTTCGCAATATTACCTTATCAGATCCATTTCGTTGTATAGTTTCTAATCCTTGAACTGTTATATTTAGTTGATCTGTTATCGCTATTCCGACTCTTGCTTCTCCATAATCTATTCCTAACATTCTCATTTTAGTCTTCTAATCCTATATAGTTTTTTACCATTTTTTCAAGTAATTCGTCTCTTTCAACTGTTCTTATTTTATTTCTTGCATCATTGTGACTTGTTATATAAGTTGGGTCTCCTGATAATATATATCCTACTATTTGATTTATAGGATTGTATCCCTTTTTCTACTAATGATTGATATACTTCTTTTTAAAACTTCTCTACATTTTGTATTTTTCTTCTCTTTCCACCTTAAAATTCATTGTTTTATCAAATTCCATTGTCTTAACCCTCCTCTATTTATATATTAGTTATGTCACTTTCATTAACATCTGCTGTATCTAAATATTCTTCCAATTTCTTTAATACTTCTTCTAATCCTGTACCTTTATAATAAGAAGATATTAAAAAAGTTCAACTTTGGTATTGCTATTTCTTTAACATTTTTAGATAATTTGTTTTTTTTAATTTTGCATCTAAATTTAAATGTTCTATTTCTTCTTCCGTTAATTGTATTTTCATGTTTTCTACTTTTTCTTTAATTTCATTTAAAAAGTCAGCCACTCCACTTGCTTCAACTCCTGAAAATGCAATTACAAATTTAGGTCCCATATATCTAACAAATACATATTCAGATGATATATTTTCTCTTATATAATTGCTTATTTGAGTTATAACTTTATTTCCTAATTCTCTACAATATTCTTGATTAATTTGTTGTATATTAATTATTTTAAACATACACATTGTAGATATTGTATATTGATCAATTATTTTCTTACCTTCTCCATATAAATATTCTTCTGAATATAAACCTGTAAATAAATCCTTTCTAACAATAGACTCTAAAGTTTTCTGATGTACTACTGTTTTTAAAACAGAAACAATATTTTCTTTAATAACTTCTAATACCGTTGTGTCTACATTATCGAAATCATGTGGAGTTCCACTTTCTATGATCCAATAACCAATATAAACATTATCTATATATAAAGGGAAAAAATATAGCTGATTTAGCTCTTCCAAATTCCATTTTTTGATAAGGAAGTCTTTCGTTTTCATTATTAACTGTTACATATTTAGGTGTTGCAGATTCAATGCTATCTTTAAACATATCTACATCATGTAAAGATCTTAATGCATCCCAATGCTTTTGGTCAACATTAGATGCTTTAACTTGATATTCAGTTCCATCAAATACTACGATAGTTGAATATTTAATTTCATATCTATCAATTAAAAAATATCGTTTATTTTCTTTATCTTTTCATCTACTGTTGATGTTTCTCCTATAGCATTCATAAAATCTTGAACAACATATAAATTTGTAATTCTTTGATTCATATTTTTAAATTTCTGTATTTTTTTTGTGTATTGTTATATTATAAATTATTAGTCCAACTACAATAAGAACTAATATTCCAACTATTATTAGCATCGTCACTTTATTTTTTTCCCCTTTCTGTTTTTATTTAATAATTGTTCTTCATTTGATTTAATGTATTATTCATATTTGGAGTAAAAGTATTATTCATATTATATCCATTAGCTGTAGGTGGTCTATATATTTGTTTGTGAATAAACCATATTTGCTAGTTCTTTTAATGTTTGCATAAATATTTTAGAATATCCTTTTAGTGAAATATTACATTCTATAATATTTTCTAAATATTTTATATAAGTTTCTTCTTCAAAAGGTATAGCAACATATTTCATCAACGTCCTATCAAATAGTTCTGTCATAAATGACATAGCAGGATCATTATAGTATGCCATTCCTCCAATAATAGTTTTTTCAGTTATTCCTCTAATTTTTACTGTTTTATTTAAAATAACTCTCAATTTTTTTTCATTTAATATATTTTTAGCTTTTAATTCTCTTAAAAAAGCTGTTAATGGCTGAATTGTTAATACATCTAAAGTTTGTACCAAATATGTTTCTTGAGATTGTTTAAAATATCCTACTGGAGTTGAAAAATCTGTATCAATCAAAATTAAAGAATGTTTTTTTAACAAAGTTTCTAATATTCTGTCTACATGGATAATTGCATCTCCTTCTTCTGGCAAAGAAGTATACACCGTTAAATTTTTATTTACAGGTATTCCTGTTGCTACCCCATTAGCAAGTCCATCAATGCTTCTAGTAGCAATCTCTCTTAATTCTTCTTCATTTTTTGTATAAATATAGTATGAGTTTCTATTTTTAGTTGTATCTAATATAGCTACATTGATTCCTGCAGAAGATATTAATTCTGCTAAATTATTAACAATAAATGATGTTCCATTTTTACTTGTTCCTACAAAAGTAACTATTTTTTTATCAGGTGTTAATAAGCTTGAAAGGTCAACATTTTCTATTTCAGGCTGCATTTGAAATCTTTGTTGTTCTTGATTTCCTTGAAATTGTGATTGCCTTGTAAATCCTGTTCTTTCTTCAAATTGTGGTTGTCTCATATTTGTATTTTCTTGGTATCTAATATTATTTTGAGAATCAAATCCAGGCAAGAATTCTTCTGATTCTTCATTTTGTTCAAATCCAGGTAAAAAATTCTTCTGGTTCACTATTTTGTCCAATGCCTGGTAAAACTTCATTTTCTATATTATTTGTATTTCTTGTTATTGGATCATTAGAAGCTTCAGGTAAAATTTCTTCTTCAAATCCTGGCAAAATTGTATCTTTATTTTCTGGTTCCATTGGAATAACAGGTGGTTCTATTTCTTGTTCAACTGGAACAGGGTTTTTCGTGGTCTACCTCTTCCTCTTTTAACAGGTATTGCCTGTTCTTGTACCTCTGGAATAGGATTTTTTCGTGGTCTACCTCTTTCTCTTTTTAGGTTGTACAATTGGCTCTTCTGGTATTATGTTTTGTTCTATTGTAGAATATTTTTCATTTTTGTTCTGCTCTTTTATATTTCCGTTATTTAGCTCTAGTTTTTGATATTTTTCTTCTTGTTCCGGTTTTGGTTTAATTTTAGATAGTTTTTTTTTGTACTATTCATATTGATTGATGATGGTATTACTACTGGTTTTGACATTATTCTGTCTTTAGTTTTTGGCATTAATAATTTTTCACTAGGTCCTTCAGTAGTTTCTTTTTTTAGGCTTTCTTAATTTATCAGAAACACTATTATTAAAAGACATTATTTGTTGATATCTTGGTGATCTTTCCTCTAGTACTGCTCGCACGTTTAAAGGAAGAAATTTACTGATAATTCTTAGCTGTACATCATTATATTGTGCTGCTATATTATTAAAACTGTCTACATATCTATCTTCATTTTTCCCTAGTCTTTTATAGTGTGCAAGAATATTTTGTATTTCCATTTCACTAACATCATTTTCATTTTCACTTTGATAACTTACATCTTCAGAATCTATTTTATAATAATTTTTTGCTTTTTTTTTTAGAACGAGGTCTATTGATTAATCTGCAAACTTCGTCTACACTTCTGTCTGTCCCAATAATTGCATTATAAACTCCAATTCCAAATAATTTTACTAACATCTGTTCAGATTTTGCTCTTCTATCTGAACAGATTAAAATAATTGGTATATCATTACCTCTTGAATTTGAAGCCTCATCGCTTATACTATCTAATTTCTCAAAAATAAACTTATCTATTTGATCATATTGTGTATTAGTAAAAGCTTCTAAATCCTCGCTTATTACTATTCTATCATATGTTTTATCTCTCTGTAATTCTTTTAATATTGCATTAAAGTAATAAACATTTTTGTAAGAAATAATCTGTTTATATTCCTTTTGATATTTTTTTACTATCGACTCTGATATTTCTTCATTACTTACAGCAAATAAAACTTTCATTTGTTACCCCCTTCCAAATTTTACAAACACAGCAAATGCTAACGGTAAAATTTGGCATATAATTAATATTGTTACAAAGCTTACAATTAAAGCCATTCCCTTTTCTAGTGTGTCCAACTTTCTAATTCCTATCACATATTGATGAATTGCTCCAATTGCAATTCCTAAGAAACATAACGGAATACTGTAAATTCTAACTAAATTTAATATGTACGCTACAAATCCATAAGCATCTGATCCATATTTTTGTTTATAATCTTCTAATGAATTCATTGCATTTTCTTTTATTTCTATTATTTTGCTCTCTGTTTCATTGTCTATTGCTTTTTTTCTGCTGCATATGTTTTATTTATGCATAAAAATATTCCAATTAATATCATAAAAATTGTAACAATTATTATTGTTTTTTTTCATTTTATTATTCCCCTTTCTTAGCGTTTTTTCGGCAAAATCTTCCTTATAAGCATTATACTTTTTATATAATACAATAAATTATAAAAAATAGCAAGAATTTTTTTACAATTTATTATATAAATATTTCATATATGTATAAACACCATTTGCCCAATTTTTATCTGTAGCATACCTTTGATTAATACCTTTTAAATTAGCTCCATTATAATAAGTTCCTATTGCCTTTTCTCCGCCATATATACTAGTTCCTGATGGATTTAAATAATATTTTACAAACACTCTTGAAATCAAATCAATACATTCTGAATAATTTGAAAAATTATATGCTCCATTATAAGGATTAGAGTCATAAGCTCCGTATCCAAATAAATTTTTTCTTCTCTATCGCAATTTTAGAAGTTCCCCAAGCACTTTCATGTATTCCAACTGCTGCAACAAATACGCCATTTATATTATATTGTTTTTCTATGTAATAAAAAATATTCTGCATTATTAGCAAAAATTTTATTTGTATCTTTTGAATCATTTAAAACTTTTTTTTTGAATTGTTCTAGACTAAGTCCACTTGGTTTATTTAATGCCATACCAAAACTAGGTTTTAATATAGAATTTGATGAATTAGATATGTTTGTTTCTTGTTCGTTTTCATTATCTTTATTAATATATGTCGTATTCTCTATTTTTTTACATATCCTGTTACATCAGAAGAAGATATTTTATACCAATCATTTTGTATTGATATTATTTTTAATTCTTTTCCTTTTACCAAAGTTGCTACTTTTCTGCGTATTTTCATTTGGTTCTGTCATAACCTCAGCTCTATCAAGTTACATAAACAACATCTCCTATTTTTACCTTGTTGTTACTTTTATAATTATTAGTACCCACTTCTACAATTTTATTAACAGCTGCTTTTGTTATTTTACTATTAACTTGTTCTTCTGATATAATCTCTCCATTTTCATATGTTTTTTTCTTAGTTATTTGTTGTTTACCTTCTCGTCCTTCTTGAATAACTTGAATTACTCCTTTTGATAAATTGCTATTTGTTTGATAAATAGTAATATATTCTAACTCTACTTCTTCTGTTATATATTCTTTTTTTGTTTGTTTTGTGTATTATTATTTACTATTTCATCTAAATTCATCAATTGTGCATTACTTATTTTTATATTGTCTGTTTTAATATTGTTCGTTTCTTTAGCATAAACCTCATTTTTATTAAAATAATAGTTATAAAATGAAATACAACATAATATAATAATAGCAAAAAGAACAACAAATAATTATATTCTTCAATGTTACTTTTATATATTTTTTTCCTTTATCTTTTGATTTCATACTATCACCTAATATAATTCTACCTTTTTGATCTATTTTTGTCAATTTAAATTTATGGAATTTTCACTTGATTTTATTTTTAAATTATACTATTATATATTTGCATTTACTAAGGAGGAGTTATGAATAAGAAAAAAAATTTATTAATTGTTATTATTGTAATTTCACTTGTCTTTATATTTTTGGTTGGTTTTTTTTATTTTTAACAGACATATGTTAAAAACCAACTTTGAAAACGATATCTTACCTTTTGCAAGAAAAAAAATCAAAATACAATTTTTAAGATTAATAAGATTACTTTTTTTAGTAGTTGTGATGCAAAAAATAAAACTGCATCTAATTCTAATTTTACAATTGAAAATTTATATCAATATACAGATATTGCTTTGTTTATAACTAGTACATCTGAAGAAAAGACTTTGGAAAACACTTTAAAAAAAAGTATCTATTAATAATATAAAATTCACTTCATCTCCTACTTTAGGCGAACCAAAGCTATATTATAAAAACATAAACAATTTTGCCAAAAGTGAAATATCAGAAGAAAATTTAATAAATGGAAATTTGGATTTTAATATAACTTCTGAAGATGAAGTCAATCTAGACAAACCTACTCTATACAATAATTTAGCTAATCCAATCGTTCTTAGTTATATTAATCATAATATTAAAAACCGATTATACTATTACTGATACATCAACGCCTATGACTTATGACGGTTCTTTATTAAAAGATGTAATATATTATTAAATAATATTGCTTGTAGCTTTTCATTTGACGTTTATGTAACAAATAATCTAAGTCAAGAATTCAAATGTACAATATATATTGACATTCCATTAGACTTAGACAATCAATCCATTTATAATGGCAATATAACATTAAAAAAAGATACAAATTTTAATTTTTTATAGATATAGGTAGAAAAACTTATAGGAGGAAAAATGAAGAATAAACCTAATATTTCAGAACAACTAAAAAGAAATATCATAAAACAGAAGAAGTAACAAATTTTAAGGACATGCTATATAGATCTGGTGATATTTATCGTAATAGAATCGCTTTTAAAATAAAAGGATTCAGATGGTAATATAAAATCAATTACATATGAACAATTTAAAAATGATGTTGTATATCTTGGTACAAGCTTAATTGAAAATGGCTTTTTAAAACAAAAGGATTGCTGTCATAGGAAAAAATAGTTATAAATGGTGCGTTTCTTATCTTGCAGCATCTATTGTAGGAATCGTAGTTCCTATTGACAAAGAACTTCATACTGATGATGTTATTAATTTTATGAATGTTTCACAAACCGTATGTATTTTAGGCGACAATAAAAATTTGCAAAACATTTTAGAAAACATTTCTAAAGTTGAAAATCCAGATACTAAATTCATTACTTTTGAAAAAAATTTAATATTTTATTAAATGAAGGTAAAGCTGCTTATTTAGATGGCATAACTGATTTTGATTCTATAAAAATAAATCCAGATGAATTACGTATTCTGCTTTTTACTTCTGGTACAACTGGAAATGCAAAAGGTGTTTGTCTTTCCCAAAGAAATATATGTTCTAATATATTATCTATTTATGGAATTGTAAAAGTAAAAAGAAGTGATTTGTTTTTCTCTATCCTTCCTTTGCATCATACTTATGAATGTACAATTGGATTTTTACTTCCTATATATAGCGGTGCTAGTATAGCTCATTGTGAAGGATTAAGATATATTGCAAAAAAAAATATGCAGGAATTTCATCCTTCTGTTATTTTATGTGTTCCATTATTATTAGAAAATTTACACAAGAATATTATAAAAAACATGAATAAGACATTACCAGATAAATATAAAAAAGAAAACAATGAAAATCCTTTTTTCTTCTTTACCTTTCTTTATGAAAAAAATAGTAAAAACAAAGGTAAAAAACACATTAGGTGGTAGATTACGTGTATTTATTGTAGGCGCTGCAGCTGCTAATCCTACTATTGTTTCTGATTTTAGAAATTTAAAATTAAATACTTTACAAGGTTATGGTTTAACAGAATGTTCTCCCTTAGTTGCTGGAAATACTGACTTTTTCCAAAAAGATGACAGTGCAGGACTACCTATTCCTAATGTAGAATATAAAATAGATTCTCCTAACGAAGAAGGTGTTGGTGAAATTATTGTAAAAGGTCCAAACGTTATGCTTGGATATTATGAAGATGAAGAAAAAACAAAACAAACTATTATTGACGGTTGGTTTCATACTGGTGATTTAGGTAAGATAGACGAAAATGGTTATTTATATATTACTGGTAGGTGTAAAAGTGTTATTGTTACTAAAAATGGTAAAAATATATATCCTGAGGAAGTTGAATATTATCTAAATGATAGTCCACTTATTTCTGAATCTTTGGTACTCGGAATTCAAAAAAAAGAAAATGATGATGAAACTTATATTAATGCTCAAATATATCCTAATATTCAAGCTATTACAGAATATTTAAAGGGTAGTGTTCCTACTAAAGAGGAAGTATGGAAAGTTGTTTCAGATGTAGTAGCAGGTGTTAATAAAAAACTTCCTAATTATAAACATATTAAAGGCTTTGATATACGTGAAAATGAATTTGAGAAAACTACAACGCAAAAAAATTAAACGCTATGGAAAAAAATATGAAAATTGATAAAACTGATAAATAAATAGAAAACCAAATATAATATTTTAATATATTACATTTGGTTTTTTTATTAATGTCAAAAAAAGAAGTAGCATATATTCTAAGCTACTTCTTTTTTCAGTATAAATTACTGTTTGGTGGCTTGAAGTGGAATTGAACCACTGACACGGGGATTTTCAGTCCCCTGCTCTACCAACTGAGCTATCAAGCCAATTATTAGTCAACTCATTTTTATATTTTATAAATAAAAAAATGGCGACCCGGAACGGGCTCGAACCGTCGACCTCTAGCGTGACAGGCTAGCGTTCTAACCAACTGAACTACCGGGCCGTAAAAACATGGTGGTCGCTATAGGGGCTCGAACCTATGACCCCCTGCTTGTAAGGCAGATGCTCTCCCAGCTGAGCTAAGCGACCGTTTGTCCTTTCGACGAGATTCATTATACTAATTTTTTTTATAGTTGTCAATACATTTTTAAAATTTTTTTTTTTTTTTTACTTTTTATTTTTATATAAAATATTTTACTTATTGTAAGATACTAGAAAATCCTATAATAAATAAAACATTTTATATATTATTGAATATATTTTTTAGTTCTTCCATTGTTTTATTTTTTAATATATTATCTAACTCCTTACATTCTTGCCAGTCATATTCTTCTACTTCTCCATATTTTACAGTATGTAAAACTGTATTGGGATACATGTATACATTATGAGGTACATTTGGCTCAACATTAAATATTTTACCTTTTTCTACCCTATTAATTTTGTATTTCCTTCTATGTATTGTGCTAATAAAATCATTCCTTTTTGAACATTGACTTTGAATACACTTCTTGAACAATGTTTAATACTATTTCATTCATACTAGATGGTATTATTTTGGATATTGCTTCAAATAATGTACTTGGTGATATTCCTGTATATTGAATTAATGTTATTAATAAAATTATAAACGGTATAAATGATGGACTTCTGCTGAAATAGCATCTAAAAGTTGATTAAATGATACTTTATTTTTTCTATTGGAACCAACATATTTCCATTTGCTACCGACTGCAAAACTTCTTGTTTAAATTTATCACTATATAAATTCTCTAAATGATATTTTACAGTATTTTTTATTATTTCATCATTATAATTAGTTTGTCTTTTTAATAAAGAACTAAATTTTCTATTTATAAATTCTTTGTTTTCTCTTCCATGAAATACTCTTTCTTTAAATATTGAAACTTTATTTAAATGAGGTAATTTTTCTTTATTATCTAAAATAAAACATCTTGCGTATCTATCATATACTTCTTTTTTATCATATCTACTATATTATTATCTAATTTTGAAAAATCTATAATTACATTTCCTGTAGTTGCTACTCTATTCATACTCCCATCTTCCTGTTCTTGTATACCTTTATAAAGAGGGATATCTGCATCTATGCCTGTTATAAATTCATTATTTGAACACATTATATTTTTCATTGTTTCTCTTGGAATATTTACACCATTTAAAATCAATTGTCTTACTATTTGCTCTATATTTTCTTTTATTATATCACTTCCATATCTTTCAAACGTTACTTCTCCATCCTGATCTTGAAATGCTAATGTAGATTTGCATTCGTTAATTATTACCTTTATAATCATTTCTGATTCTTCATCCATCCCAAAATCAGGAATCCTTTTATAATTTGTCCTTCTTAGTTTTTCTAATAATTCTTTGGATTTTTCTATTATCATTTATTACCTCCATAAAAGATTATATATCATATTCTAAAAAAAGTCATAAATATGTGGTCTGCACCACGGAATATCATTTATTGTAGGATGAAATAAAAATTAATTTATATTTGTTGCTCAAGCCATATTCTTGAAATTCATACCATACACTGGGCTTTTTTTTCAACATATTTATATCACAACTTTATAATTTTTCATAGTGTTTTGTCAATATTTACAAAACATATTTATCCTTACATTTGCTTAATTACCACAAAATCTCCAATAGAAATAATGTCAAGAGCGAACGATATCGAGTTCATTTTACTCTTGATATTATTTTTTTATTGAGATTAAAATTGGTATGCAAATGTAATAAAAAAGCATCGTGTTTCCACTTACTACTTAAGTAACTACTCTAACTTTCACACCCAAATTTTGATGTTTTTTAGTTGCATCATTGTCACACACTCCACATGCCATGTTCATTAATTATGAATAGTTGCTTTTTATATGTTTGGGTATAACTGACTATGTTCTGACATACAAACTGAAATAATATAATGTGTATTATACATATATCAATTTTTATTTAAATTAATTAAAACTATATTCTCTTATTTCACAATTATCTGGCAAATATTTTTCCACCTGTCCATCTTCTGGCAATTCATTAAAATAAAAATGGATTGCCCTAGCTACGCCACCATGTGTTACTAAAAGTATATTTTGACCTCTATATTTTTCTTGATTTCATCTAAAATAAATTAACCCTTTTAAATAATTCTGGAACTGTTTCTAAATTATCGATTTTAACTTTAGAATAATAATTCCAATATTCCGTATAATAAAAATTATCTATTTTCGTATTTGTTAAAACTCCACAATTTCTTTCTTCTATTCGATCATCATATATTACTTTTTATCTTATTGGAATTTATAATATCACAGGTATGTCTTGTTCTTAAAAGTGGTGAACAAATAATCAAATCTAAATTTAAATTTTTAATTTTTTAGATGCTTCCTGTGCTTGTTTTATTCCAATATTATTTATATCTTCATTTAATAATTTTCCATTATATATATCTAATCTATTACTATCTGTGTTTCCATGTCTAATTACATATAACTTCATTGTTACTTTTCCTCCTTATATCATTTTTGTAAAGTGTGTATATTCCTGTAAGTAATAAAATAAAATCACCTAATACCATGAACCAGCTATGGTAATAAATATAATAAGAGCCGTATAAAATTCCTGTTGTTATTCCAGATATTCTAACTAATTTCATATTTGATTGCCATAGACAATATGATCTAATCATTGAACCAATTGTTGGTAATAGCAAAACCCACCCTGTCCATGAAAAATAACAATTTATCATAATTATTCCTTCAAAAATAAATAGTATTATTAAATATACAGATTTACTAAATTTATTTTTATTTATAAATATAAAAGTCCTTATTAAATTTATTATACTTAAAATTGCACCTGTAAAAGCAGATATTAAAAAATCATATATTGCTTCAAAAAAGCAGTTTAATGATTGAACATATAATGATTTTTTTCTATCTTTAATACATATACTAATACACACTGCTAATAATGCTAAAATACTAAATACCATTTTTTATTTCTCCTATAATCTCTACTTTTTATTTTGTTTAGTCAACCCATACCACCTAATATTGTATGAGTAAATATATTCTCCTCAAACAACCTCCATAAAATTTTATCATTTTTTACAAAAATAAGTGTTTTTTATCAAAAATATGCTTTTTTGATAGGCACTGAACAGTTGATTTTCGCCCAAATATAAGGCTTTATTTAAGATTTAGAACACATACGCATTCAACATGACTTGTAAACGGAAACATATCAACAGGCTTTATTTTCCTTACATCATATACTTCTTCAAACTTAGACAAATCTCTTACTAATGTAGCAGGATTACAACTTATATAAATCAATCTACTAGGTTTTATCTTCAAAATATTATCTATAGAAGTATTATCCAAACCTCGTCTTGGAGGATCTACCATAATAGCATCCGGAACTATTTTCCTTGCATTAATTAATTCATCTAATATTTTCTCTGTATCTCCAACTATAAACTCAGTATTATCTATTCCATTTATTTTTGCATTCTCCTTAGCATCTACTATTGCTTGCTCTACAATTTCAACACCATAAACTTTTTTTGCATATTTGGCCATAAACAAAGATATTGTCCCAATCCCACAATATAAATCAAAAATTATATCGTTTTTAGTTATCTTTGCAGCTTCTACTCCTATATTATAAAGTTTTTTCTGCTTGTATTGATTCACTTGATAAAAAGACAATGGTGATATTTTAAAAACATATTCTCCTAATATATCTTCAATATATCCTTCTCCATATATATTTATATTTTCTTGTCCTAATATAACATTTGTATTTTTAGTATTTATATTTTTTACTATTGTTTTAACTTCTGAAAAATTTTCAACAATATTTTTTTACTAGTTCTTTTTCTTTTGGAATAACTTTTCCATTTACAACTAATATACACATAATTTGATTTGTCTTTATTCCTATTTTTGTTACAATATGCCTTAGTAATCCTTTCCCTGTTTTTTTCATTATATACACTAATATTATTTTTATTAATATATTCCAATATAAATTTAGCTAATTGTTCCGTTCTTTCATTTTGTATATAGCATTTCTCGATTGGTATTATTTCATGTGTTCTATTTGCAAATACACCTATTATTTTTTTTCCTTCTTTTTATTTATTCCTACTGGATATTGTGCTTTATTTCTATAATGATACGGATTTTCCATTCCTAATGTCTCTTCTACTTTTATCTTATTTTTTAAAGTTTTGTTTAATAAACTCTGTACCGCATTTTGTTTCATTTTTAATGTTTTTTCATATTTTATATGTCTCAATTTACATCCACCACATCGTTTATATGTTGTACACTCACTATTAACTCTATCCTCTGATTTTTCTATTATATCCATTATTTTTCCAAATGCATACGAAGCTTGAACTTTTACTATTAGGATTTTTATTTTTTCTCCTTTTATTGCTCCTGGTATAAAAATTGTAAAACCATCTATTTTCGCTATTCCTTCTCCTTCGTATCCATTGTCTATTATATCTACTATATATTCATTGTTTTTTTTTCTACCATATATTTTTCCTCTTTCAATTGTTAATTGTGATTTATATATTATCTAATATAAAACTAACTATTTCTTGTGTATTATTATTTTTTTCTTGCATTTACTTTTTTCTTCTTCTGTTAGTTCTACTAAATATTTATTAAATTCTGGCACTATTGTTATAGAATCTAATGGATAACCAGGATTTCTCTTTTTTTACTAGGTTTATCTACAAAATAGAACTGATCTTTGCTCCATGTATATGTCTTTTTTGCCTTTTTCATTATAAACTGCCATTCCATATACCCATTTAGCTGTTAATTTTCCTCCATATTCTTTTACTAATTTTGTGTAATATTCTATCATTTCATCATCTGTTAAATATTTTCCATTTATTCTTCTTACATGTGTTCCAGGCTGTTTTTCTTCTGGCAATTCTTCTATAAATAAATTATTATCCATTCCTATTGTTGGCATTTTTGTTATATCATAATATGTCTTTGCTTTTTTATGCAAGCATTTTCTATAGCATTTTTACCATTTTCTTCAATCTCTATATTGATGTTCAAATCTTTTATGGTCTTCAATTTTATTCCTTTTTCTTTCAGCTTTCCTTCATAACTTTTTATTTTTGCTGGATTAGTTGTTGCAAATAAGACTTCTTTCATTTTTTCCTCCAAAATTTAATGTTTTTGATTTTTCTATATATTATCATAAAATTTGCTTTTTTAAAACTGTTATTATATTTATTTAATTTTTTTCTAGCATTATAAAATTAACTCTGATTTTTCTATAAAGAGATATTTTAACTATAACTTATCAAGTAATTTTACAAAAATATGTAAAGTTGGCAATATATATATCCACTGCAGAACCTTTACCAATAAGTTAAGCAGCATACCTATTTCGATACCAAAAAGAGAGATTATAAAATCTCTCTTTTTCTCTCTGGTGCGTTAGCGGTATGAAGTGACCCACGAAAGTTGGACAATTTTTTTATGCTACTTGTTCAAAATCCATTCTATATTGAATTGGACTTTTTCCTTTTAGTCTTAATTTTATACGCTCATTATTATAATAATTTATATAATCTATAAGTTCTTTTAAATTGAGTTACACTTTCAAATATTTTATCATAGAAAAACTCTGTTTTTAATAAACCAAAGAAATTTTTCTGCACAAGCATTGTCTAAGCAATTTCCTTTTCTAGACATGCTTTGTATGATTCCTTTTTTCTGCTAGACGATTTTGATATTTCTCCATTTGATATTGCCAACCTTGATCTGAATGAAGAATCAAATTCGTATTGTCTGAAATCCTTATAAATGCTTTTATCTAGCATATCTTCTATTTGATGAAAGTTTGGGCTTTCAGATATATTATAACTTATAACTTCTCCATTAAACAAGTCTACTATGGGAGATAAATATATTTTTGTATCTAATACATTAAATTGAGTAACATCTGTAACCCATTTTAAATTTAGCTTATCTGCTCTAAAATCTCTTTTTAATATATTAGGTGCTACTTTCCCATAATTTCCTTTATATGAGCGATATCTTCTTACTCTAACAAATGATTGTAACCCTAACTCTTTCATTAATTTATAAACCGTTTTTCTATTTAATTTATAGCCTCTATTTAAAAGCTCGTATGTTACTCTACGATAGCCATATCTTCCTTTATTTGAATGATATATTTGCTTTATTACTTCTTTAACTTCTTCATATTTGTCTAGCTTTGAAAGTTTACTAATAATATCATAATAAGTGCTTTTTGATAATTCTGCTTTTCTTAATAGAGCCGTTATTTTATACTTTTGCCTTAATTCATAAACGGCTAATGCTTTTTCTTTTTTGTTGGCTTGTTCTTTTTTTGAACTAAGGCTTGTAATTTTTTAAGTAATCGTTCTCCATTCTTAAATCTTCTATTTCTTTTTATTTTAAAAGCTCTTCATTACTTTTTATCAGATTTTAGAGAAGATTTAGAAGTAGATTTTATTGATGTATTTGAATTAGTATTTTGTTTATTTTTCTTCTTTTTCACACGATTTACTCTTACTCTATCAATTGCAATATTTCTATTATTTAGCAAAGAAATGAAAAATTAACACGAGCAGAAATAAATGGAAAGGGAACTCACAATGATAGAAAAGCAAAAAATCATACTAATAAGGATATTGATCCAACAAAAACACATTTAAATTATTACATTAAGAAAAATGAACTAACATATATACAAAAGAATTTGATAAATATTTGAAAGAAAATAATTTACAATGTCATCTTCGTAGCAATAGTATAATAATGTGTCAAATGGTATTTACTTCTGACCAATCATTTTTTGATAGAATTGGAGAGAAAGAAACAAAAAGATATTTTGATGAATGTTATAAATTTATTTGTAATTATAACAATCTAGGAGAAAAAAATGTAATTTCAGCAGTAGTTCACCTTGATGAAGGAGCACCACATATGCATTTAATGTTTGTTCCTGTTATTCATACAATTGAAAAAGAAACTCGTACTTTTATCAATCCAGTAGAACAGCTAAAACACGAAGAAATAGAAAAAGAGTGGGATTTGGAAAGGTAAAAACTAATTTGTTAATAAAGACCATTTTATTATTAATGGTCTTTATTAGATATTTTGTTGATAAAATATTCAAAAAATTTTATATCATTCATATATTCTGGATGCCATTGCACTGCAATTATATTTTTATTTTCAATAGCTTCTACAATCCCATCTTCACTTTTCGCAACTACTTTGAAACCTTTAGCCACTTCTTTTACTGCTTGATGATGTAATGAGTTTATTAGCATTTGCTCTATATTATAGCAATCATATAAAAAAGATTCTTTTTTTCAAATTTCACATTATACCTTTCTTCTTTAGGTAATTTATGATTTGGAATATCTTGATATAAACTACCACCGAAACAAACATTTATAGATTGTATTCCTCTACAAATCCCCAATATATGTTTATTAACATTGTTAAATGCTTTTATTATTGAAAAATCTAATGTATCAATTTCTTCTGTCATCTTATGTATTTCAGAGATAGGTTGTTCATCATAATTTTTAGGATTTATATCGATTGCACTTCCTATAACAAGTAACCCATCACAGATATTAATAACTTCTGTTATATTAGTTAAAGAACTAACTGGAAATAGTAATATATTAAGTTTCTCAAATATATCTTTAAATTCTTTATCTATATAATATTTTTCAGAACTTTTTTCAGATAATCCATATCTTCCGAGTTATTGCTAATATCATATCCTTCTCCTAAAATTCATTATATTATTTATGAAAAATCAATTTAATTTTACTAATAATTTTGCTAAAAAATGATTCTTTGTAAGTAGCTATTTCTGTATTTTCTTTTTGTGTTTCAACATATTCGGTAGACTTTTGTCTATCTTTAAATATATTGTCAGGATTATATTTTTTCTTAATTCTTCTTGGTATTTTATCTCATTATTGCTCAATGTTTTTTCTAATTTAACTCTTTCCACATCATCACATATAAAATCTTTATATAATACTGCCAAGATTTCTTTTTGTAGTTGGTAATAAATCTTGTTTTTCTAATGGTAGTGATTTATCAATATTCCAATTATATTCTTGTGATTTATTATTTTCAAAATAACTAATAAATTTCTTTGGTATTCTAGCTTTCAAGTTTGGTTCCATATATTTTAATATTTCATTTATTTGATAAAGCGAATTTGAATATTCTATATTTTCCATACTATTCTCCTTTTTTTCTTCTGATTTATCTTTGTCATTTTCTCTATCAGGGTGTAACCATTCTCCTATTTTATCTCTTAATGATGGAGAACTTTTTCTACTGTTTCTGTTCTTTGTTCTGATGCAATTTGCTCTAAAGCTTCCTTATTAGCTAAATATCGTAAATCTTCTATTTCTTGTCTATGGCGATATAATCCTAATTCTTCTAATAAATATGTTTCAACATCTTCTTGACTATGACTTTTAGCATATTCTGCATATTCTTGTGATTGAACAACTGGTACTAAAGCCTTAATTTCATCACCTTTCAAGCGACATAGTTTGTGCATACAAAGAGCATCTAAATCTTCTCTTCCTTTTGAAGTATCAAGAATTTCTAAATAAAATTTAGGTACTATTTCTCCGTTTAAGGTTAGTTTCTAAATCACTAATTTGAACATTCCAAAATTCTGCTGGATATTTACTTCCTTCAAGTATACAACTTTCTCCATGCAATCCTTCTTTTTTGTAAATATTCTGTATATTCTTTTTGAAATTGTCTTGCCATTTCATCACGATGATCCACTAATTGTTTATTCATAAGGTCTTCTTGAGTTAATTGGTCTAATAATACAAATGATAGTCCTCTATCTTTAAACATAAAACTATAATCACTTGAAATTGCAACATTTCCTTTTTTGCATTTCAGCATATAATGTTTTTATCAATTCACTGCTTTGTTCATTTGTAGATATTAAATCAAAATTTCCTCTACCATTAAAACCTGCATACCATAAAGCAACTACTTCAGGAGAATCTACATTGGCACCAAGTCTTGACATAAATTCTTCATTGCGTTTTCTATCATCATTATTGATATATCTATCCATAATTTCATGTCTTTCTTCTTCGGTTTTTCTCATTAAACTTGCATAATTCCATTCATCATTTGTTAACCAAACTTTTCCATCACTAAATTCCATTAAGTTAATAGCTTTAGGATTTTCAACAATTTCTCCATTAAACGGATGATTTTTATTTTTATCTATAATCTTTTTAGGTTTCATTTGTTCTGTACCTGTATAACCAGATTCATGTTCAGCATAAAAAAACCATATCCTGCATTAAATCCAACTAATTTGCCATCTCTTTTTAAGACTTCTTGTCCATGATAAGCATATCTACCCATATTTATTTCTCCTTTGCTTTAAAAATACTACTCGTTTACTGCATACTTTTATGTAATTTATATCACAACACTTTACTTTTTACAATAAATATGACAATTAAAGTAGATTTGTCATAAAAATTTAATATTTTTGTAATATTTCTCATTAATTTTTTTTTTGGTGAAATGTTTGACAATTTTAATTTTAAGTAGTAAAATATAAGTAGCTTAAAAATTGACTAAAGTTCTGCAAAAAGTCATATAGTTAGAAAGAGATGCAATGGAAGAAGGCATCTCTTTTTGTTTTGCATAAAAAAATAAAGGAGTAGCAAATGGAAGTTACTACCCCTTTATGATTAGATATGTACTAATCTTTGCCTTGACCATTTTGTTCATTAGCCTTTGCTTCTTGTTTCTTTTCAGATTCAATAAGCATTTCAACTAACTTCAAAATTAGTTCTGCATTGGTCATATTGCTTCACCCCTTTCAAAAAGATTTCCTTTGAGAAAAGGATGTTCTCATTATACTCTATTTTCTAGCATTTTACAATAAATTTAAAAATATTTTGTAACATTATTTATTTTCTTGTAACCACTCATAAACTTCATCTTCAGTAAGTTCTCCATGTTTTAGTTTAATAATCTTTTCTTTAGCTTGTTTTTTCCAAGTTTCAAATTCTGCTTTTAATTTTTTATCATCTTTATTTTTATTTACAATACCAAACTTTTGTTGATATGTTTTTCTGTATTCTGTATATGCTGATTTTTTTCTTGTAACCTCTTATTATAGGAAAGTATCGCCCCTTGTTCTCTACAAGTTTTTCCATTTTCTTTTGGATAATCACAATAAATCTCATCTAGTCTTGAATTTGGTATAAAATACATTCCACAATTTTGACATTTTTTTATTGGGTAGCTATCTGTTTTTGATAGTTCCTCTAATATATCATAGCAAATACTTGATATATCATTGCTTTTTATGTGTATTTACCATTGATATAAGCATACCTTCTTCTTTTAGTTTCTTTAGTAGGTCTATATCTGCTGAATTTCCTAGTTCATCATATTTATTAGAATAATTATCTGGTATAACTTCATCATTTTTTATGTATGAATATAGTTTGCCTTTTTCTTTTTTATAAGATATACTGCATATCTTTGTGAATGTGTAAATGGCTTTAATTGTTCATTTTCGTTTATATTATAGATATAATTAACTGCATCTGTTATTTGTTCTTGTATGTATATAAGTTGTTCTTTTAGCATATCATATATTTTTTTTAGTTTCTTTTAAATATGTATTATCATCTCCGTATTTTCCCTTTAATGTAAATTTATAATCTTTATCTACATCTTTCAATATTTCAAATCCATAGGCATAAAAAAGAAATCTTTATATGCAGTTTCATAAGTATATAAATCGGCATTTAAAAATCTTAATAATAATAGTCCTAATTTTTTCTACATAAGGGAAATATAAAGTACCTGGTTGTTTTAATCCCATATCTGTACCTTCATCTTCTTTCCACTTTATAACTCTTATTCCACCACCATTATTACGACCATTTTTATTATTATTTTTTTCTCTATTATTAAAATCATATGAGAAATCAGCTTTATAAAAATATAAAGGTGTAGCATAATATTCTTTCTTTTCATCTTTGTTAAACCAAATATAAAAATCATCAAAATGTTTTATTTCTGGTAAATCAATACTCATTTCAACATTTTCCTCCGTTTCTATAAAATTCTATCAAGTTTTATTAAAAACAATTGTATTTTTTTACAAATTGTTATTGACATTCTAATTATATTATACTATAATTAATTTAATAATACAATACTTTTTGAGATAATTATTGTTTTAAGTTGTAGACAAAAAATTCACTACAACTAATTTTTAATGAAATGGAGGTGATTGAAATAGATAAAATAAGTGAAATAACAAGACTTTTTATGATGAACATTTAAGACCAACAGACATTGCCAAACAAATTGGTGTAAGTAAATCTTATGTAACAAAAATTATTCAAAAAAAGATGAGAGATATATTAAAGAAAAGGAATATAGATCCACTCAAAAAGAGAGAAAGACACAAAGTTTGTAAAAAGAAATTATATCAATAAAAAACGACAAGCTGACAAACAAGAATATCAATCAATGATAATACAGATAAACAAAGATAATGAATATTTATCTACTAGAAAAGAAATATCAGATATAGACTTTGCAAAATGGAATCGTGGAATGTATGATTATGATAAGAAAAATGGCGATTTAGTATTAAAAAATGGAATTGTAACAGGTTATAATGTTTGTAAAAGAGTAAAAAAGGTAGTAAATCCAAGTTGCATAAGAGCAACAGTTTAAATTAAATAAGCAAAGATTTTAGCACTTTATGAAAGGGCTATTTTTTTTGACTTTAAAATAAGAGTTTTATAAGTGTGGCCGTAACTTATAAAACTTTTTTTTTTAGAAAGGGGAATTTAGAATGATTTTGGAATTAATATTAAAAAAAGTATGTGTATAGCTAGAACAGGAGGAATTGACAATGAGTGAAAAAGTAAAGAAGAAAAAAGATGAAATTGTTATAATAAACAAATTTAAAGAAAGCAATGCAGAAGATGTAAGAACTTCTATATCAAAAATTTTTGAAATGTTTTGTAATTTAAAACTATCAAAATAATAATTAAAGATTACAAATTTTTAAGGTAAATATAGAATTTAAGCAAATTTAGTTTCCACCTATAATTTAGGCTATTGATTTTTTAAATAAATCATGGTAAATTAAAGACATAAATTATAGGTGGAACTTACTAAAGGAAAGGGAGGAAAAATTGCTAGTAAGTAACACAAAAAGTATATAACTGTGCTTTTATATTGTAGATTATCAAGAGATGACGAACTACAAGGAGAAAGCAACAGTATAACAAATCAAAAAGAAATTTTAAAACAATATGCAAAAAGAAAATAATCTAAATATTTATGACATTTATGTTGATGACGGTATTTCTGGAACTACTTTTGATAGACCAGATTTTAATAGAATGATAAAAGACATTGAAGATAAAAAAGTAAATATGGTAATTGTAAAAGATACTTCAAGACTAGGTAGAGATTATATAAGTTTTGGAGAGTATATTGAAAAATACTTTCCAGAACATCAAGTAAGGTTTGTATCTATTATAGACAACTATGATTCTGAAATTGATAATGGAATTGCAGATACATTACCATTTAGAGCAGTATTAAATGATTTATATGCACGAGATACCTCTAAAAAAAAGTAAAAGCTACTAAACATAGAAATGCTATCAATGGACTATTTAATGGAAAGTTTGCACCTTATGGCTATATGAAATCTCCAGAAAATTGCCATAAACTAATTATTAACGAAGAATATGCCCCAAATGTAAGAAGAATTTTTTGATTTATATTTAGAAGGAAAATCATCAATACAAATTGCTTATATTTTTAATGAGGAGCATATACCTACTCCATCTCAAACAATGGGTCAAGAGTATAGACTTTCTTCACTTTGGAAAACTGATACTATTAGAAGAATACTAAAAAATGAAATGTATATTGGAAATATGGTACAGGGCAAACAAACACAAATCAATTACAAATTAAAGAAACCTATTCGCAATAAAAAGGAAGATTGGATTATTGTTCCAAATACTCACGAACCTATTGTTGATAAGGAAAAATTTTATGCAGTTCAAGAACTTTTTAAAAAAGTAGGACTAGAACTAGAACAAAAACATTAAATCTAAAATTAAAAGGCTTATTGTATTGTAAAGAATGTGGTAAAAAAATTAGGTGCAGGTACTTCTCATTATAAAAATGGTAAATGGAATCAGATTTATTTACATTGTCGCACATATCAATCATTACCAAATCTAAAGCTTTGTACTCCTCATTGCATGAATTATACAAAATTAGAAAATGCAGTAATTAGTGAACTACAAAATATATGTCGAAAATATTTAGATGAAAAGAAATGTAAACAAATTATTGATGATAACAATAACAATGTTAAAAATGAAATTCAACTTAACAAAGAAAAAAAGCAATTTAGCAAAAGCTATTGAAGTCTTAGATAAATAGAAAAACTATATGAAGATAAATTAAAATGTCTTATAAATGACAATGATTTTTCAAGAATGTATGAAAAGAAAGTTAATGAAAGAGATTCTAAAAATAAGAAACTGGAAGAATTAAGTACAGTCAAATTTGAAAGAAATGTAATTGACTATGAGAAAATCATACAAGATTTTTTAAAGAAAGAAAATGTTACAGCCTATATGCTAAATAGCTTAATTGAAAAAATTGAAATTGACCAAGATAAACAAGTAACTATATACTATAAATTTGCAGATTTAAACACTTTGTCATAAAAAGATGTAAAGTCATCTCTATCACATATTAAATAACAATGATATTGTTCTAATGTACTAATCAATGTTTCCAAATCTTTTACACTACGAGTTACTCTATCAAGTTTATATGCAACTATATAATTTATTTTTTTCCTGCTTTCATATCTTCTAGCATTTGTTGGAATTGTGGTCTATGTGTAATATCTTTTGCAGATATTCCTGCATCCTTATATACTTTATAAACCTCATATCCTTTATATTTACATAGAGCTTCAAGTTTTTCTTTTTTGTTCTCCTAAACTAAAACCTTCCCTTGCTTGATCTTCGGTACTTACTCTAATATAAATACCTGCAACATTCTTTTTTTCATTACATTCAAGTTCAGTATTTTCCATTAAAAGACCTCCAATTTTCTAACAAAAAAGGTGTTAGAATAGTAAATTTACCAACTAACACCTAAATTATTATTATAAATTATGCCTTACTTAAAAACAAAAATAACTTTTAGTATTAATTAGCCTTGATAATTTCTCTTAAACTTGAGAGATGGTACTTGTTTGTTAAATCGTTTATGTAGAAATAGTCATGAGAATTAAAGAATAAATATAACTTATCTTTAATTACAGCAGTATGTGGTTCTACATAAGCAAGATTAGTTTTTTCAACCATTCTCAAATTACCATTCTTTATCTTTGGTTCACAATTACTAAAAGTGCAAGCCCATTCAATCTTAGAACGTAATTCTTTTTCTATCGCTATTTCTCTTTTAACTGTAGATATCATATCACAAAAACCTCCTTTTTCAATATTTTGAGGCTATTTTTACCTTTTTATGGAATTTTCATAAAAAGAAGTAAAAAAATAAGCCAATGTAAATTGACTTTTTAAAATGATATGATATTCAATTTTTGGATTACTTAAACTCGCTTATAGCAATGCTTTTCACGAGTTCGAGTACATCCACCTTTGGTGCGGATGAAGGGACTCGAACCCCACGCCGTTGGCACTGGTTCCTAAGACCAGCGCGTCTACCAGTTCCGCCACATCCGCATATATTATTTGCTTAACAATAGTTATAATAGCACATTTATGCTTCTATTGTCAAGCAATTTTTTTAATTTTTATTTATTAAAATAAAATAACAGTCCACCTATAATAACTACAAAAAACCTAATATCTTTAATCCACTAGTTGCTTCATTCTGATCACCAAATCAAAAAAACTTTTTTGTTATAATACGTGCATCATATATTAATATAACTCCTGCTAATATCATAAGTACCGCAATTAATTTTATTATAACTTGAAACATTTATATCAACATCCTTTTATTTTATACATTATATAATATACTATTTTCATAACAAAAAGTCAATATTTTATAAATTCAATGCTTGTTCATATACATCTATTAATTCTTGTGTTAGAACATCTTGTGAATGATTATCCTTTACATATTTTTGCAATGTATTCTCTATCAAATTTTTTTTTCTATCTTTTAAAATATCTATTATTGCATTCGCTAGCTGTTCTACATTTTCAACTTCTACTAACGTTCCTACTTCTTCTTTTAAGAAATCTGGAATCCCTCCTTGATTTGTTCCAACAACAGGTGTTCCACAAGCCATTGCTTCTAAAGCTACAAGTCCAAATGGTTCCCTTCTAGATGGTACAACTGATACATTTGCTATATTGTATATTTCTCTCAAAATCTCATGTGGCTTATTTCCTACAAATACTACATTCTTTAATTCTAAATCTCTTTTTAGCTGATTTAATTCTTCAAATAATTCACCATTACCTGCAATTACTGTAAGCGTATTTTCATCTTCATATATTTTACATGCCTTCAACAATATATCTATCCCTTTAAAGTTAGTTAATTTTCCAACAAATGAAACTATTTTCTCATAATTTTTATTTATACCTAAACTTTTTAACACATCTTCTTTTTTATATTCTTTTCTATAAAATACTTCTGGGTCATATCCATTTTTTATAATAATATTTTTTCCATTTACACCTTTAAATGTATCTAATACTAATTTATCATTGTCTTTTGATATTGTAATTATCTTTTTACATTTTTCTACTACTCTATCTGCATAACTACGAAACTTTTTCTTCTTTTTTGATATCCCATTATATCTGTTCCATGTGCTGTTACAACTAATGGAATATTAAACTCTGATGCTATACTTGATAGAATCCAAATATGTTGTCCATGAATAATATCTGGTTTAAATTCTTCTATCTCTTGCTTTATAGCTTTTCTAAAAGCTTCTTCATACATCTTTAATTCTGTATCATTCAAATCATAAAAGTTTGTTGTACTTCTTGGATGTGTTGTAAAACATGGAAAATTAAATGGCAATGCTTCTTCTATTTTTTTCTTTTCCTGTAAAATATACTGGATGTAATTTAACTCCTTCTACTAAATTATAGTTTTTTGTGTTTTCAGGCATTATAATACATACCTCATTTCCTCTTTTTTGTTAAACTTTTAGCTATGTTCTTTGTATAAACTCCACTTCCTGAACCTTCTAATGGGAAATGATTAATTAATAATATTTTCATATATGCTCACTCCTTTTATTTTATTATTTTTATATTTCTATTCTCTTCAAAAAATTTATCTCTTATTAACATTTTTAGTTGTTTATTAACATCCTTTTCTAACTTAGGATCTTCTGACAATATTTTCATAGCAACACTTTGTACTAATTTCAATGTCTCAACATCTTCAAACAAATTTGCTATTTTAAATTCAGGCAATCCATGTTGCATAGTTCCAAAAAAGTCTCCTGCTCCTCTTAATTCTAAATCTTTTTCTGATATTATAAACCCATCATTTGTATCACACATAACCTTCATTCTTTTTCTAGTATTTTCGCCTTTTTCCTTCAAATTTCAAAATACAATAAGATTGATATTCTCCCCTTCCTACTCTTCCTCGTAACTGATGTAATTGTGCCAAACCAAATCTTTCGGCATTTTCTATAACCATTATATTAGCATTTGGTACATCTACTCCAACTTCAATTACTGTAGTTGATATTAAAATATCTATCTCTTTCTTCTTGAATTGTTCCATAATACTGTCTTTTTCTCTAGCTTTCATCTTTCCATGTATATATGCTACTCTATATTGTGAAAAAATTTCTTTACTATACATTTCATATAACTTTTCTACTGACTTTAAATCCATTTCTTCATTTTCCTCAACTAATGGACATACTACATAAGCTTGTCTTCCTTCTTCTATTTGTTTTTTACAAATGCATTTACTCTGTCTGTCATGTTTTTACCAACAGCAAATGTTTCAATCTTTTTTCTATTTGGTGGAAGTTCATCAATTATTGATATATCCAAATCTCCATATAAAATTAAAGCTAGTGTACGAGGTATTGGTGTTGCTGTCATAACTAATACATCTGGATTTTTTCCTTTTTCTGCTATTTTAGTTCTTTGTTTTACTCCAAATCTATGTTGCTCATCTGTTACAACAAATCCTAAATTTTTAAATTCTACATTTTCCTCAATAATCGCATGTGTTCCTATCAATATATCAATTTCTCCATTTTTAATTTTTCTAATATTTCAGATTTTTTCTTTTTAGTAATTCCAGATATTAATAATTCACACGTTATATTTAAATCCTTTAAAATATTTTTAAAGTTCTCTAAATGTTGTGTTGCAAGTATTGCTGTTGGTGCCATTATTGTTGCTTGATAGCCACTTTTACAGCTTTATATGCAGAAATCATTGCTACTACCGTTTTTCCAGAGCCTACATCTCCTTGAAGTAATCTATTCATTAGTTTGTCACTTTCCATGTTTCCATCTATTTCTTCTAATACTCTTAGCTGTGCTTTTGTCAATTTGAAAGGCAATGTATTTATAACATCAGACATTTTAACATTTTTATCAAATTGAATTCCTTTTTTTTCTGTTATATAATTCTTGTTTTTTAATTCTAATAATGCTAATTGTACTGACAATAATTCCTCAAATACTAATCTATTCCTTGCTATATTAAAATCTTTGAACTCATCTGGGAAATGTATATGTTTTGTTGCTTCATTTTAAATTTTCCAAATTATATTTCTTTCAACAAATATTGTGGCAGAGTCTCTTCTAATTTTCCATATACTTCTTCTATAGCTGATTCCATTATTTTTCTTAATGTATTTTGAGATAAATTATATGTTAATGGATAAATTGGAATTATTCTTCCTGTATTCTTATTGTTTTCTTCTATGTCAAATACGGGTGAATTAAGCATTACTTTTCCTGATTTTATATTTACTTTTCCAAAAAATTTATATTTTTCCCCTATTTTAAATTTATTTTTTAGATATGTTTGATTAAACCATGTTATAGTAGCTAAGCCTGTTTCATCTCTTACCATTAGTCTTTGCATTGTCTTTCCATTTAATCTTACATTAGTCATCCCACTACATGCAACAACTTCTATTAAAACTTCTTCACCATCTCTACATTCACAAATATATTTTGGTTTACTTCTGTCCTCATAAGTTCTTGGATAGTATGTAATTAAATCTTTTAAAGTAAATATTCCTAATTTATTTAGCAATAATACTCTTGTTGGTCCTACACCTTTTATATATTTTACATCTTTATCTAGATCTATCATTCTATCTCCTAATTTTATTTTATTTTATATAATTTAAAATCTAATCCATCGGCACTTACTAATTTAAAATCAATTTCAAAATATTCTCCTTCTACAGCATCTCTTATAGATGTACTATGTAAATGTCCATAAAAGCATTTTTTTACATTGTATTTTTTCATTATGTTTATAAAATCATTTCTTTCATTTTTTATTAAATTAGATTTGCAAATTGGTGGATAATGCATAAAAACTATAATTTCTTTATTTTCTCCAAATCTTTTTATTCCACTTTGTATTGATAATTCTAATCTTAAAGCTTCTCTTTTTAATATCTTTCTGTCCTCAATATCTTCTGATTGATTCCACCCTCTTGTTCCAACAATTATGCAATTTTCAAATTCATATGAGTTATTATGTATAAAATCTATATTATCAAATTTATTCTCTTTCAAAAAATTTCTCATACTAGTTATTGTTGTCCACCAGTAATCATGATTTCCTTTTAATAGTAGTTTTTTTCCTGGTAAACTATTTAAATATTCGAAATCCTCTTTAGTATCATTCAAATAAGTGGACCATGAAAATCTCCTGGCAATATTACCAAGTCTGTTTCTTTTACTTTTTGTATCCAATCTTTTTTTATTTTTTTTCTTCATATCCTTTCCAATTATCTCCAAATATGCTCATTGGCTTATTTTCATGAAAAGATAAATGTAAATCTCCTATAGTATAAATTGCCATTTTTTTTCTCCTTCTATTTTATTTTATGTATTACTCACTATCGCCTTTATCTATTAATTTCCTAATTGAATATTTGGTACTGCATTTAAATCTAACTTATCTCTTTTTCCTGATATAAAATTATAATATCCTGCTGATGCTATCATTGCAGCATTATCTGTACATAACTTCAAATCTGGCATATATACTTTTTTATACCATCTCTTTCAAATTCTAAAAATTTTTTCCCTTATATATGAATTTGCTGAAACTCCTCCTGCCAATACAATTCTTTTTATTTTCGTTTTATCAACAGCTTTTTTTTACATTTTCAATTAGAGTATCTGTTACATTTTTTTGAAAACTTGCACATAAATCTGCTTTATTGATATTTGGATTTTTATGATTCAAATTGATTACCGCTGTTTTAATTCCACTAAAACTAAAATCCAAAGTATCTTCATCAAAATGTGTCTTAGGCAATTCTATATTAGCTTTTCCTTCTTTTGCTAATTTATCTACTTTCGGGCCTCCTGGATAACCAAGACCAACTACTCTTGCGACTTTATCAAATGCCTCACCTATTGCATCATCACGTGTCTTTCCTAACACCTCAAATTCTGTATAATCCTTTACATGTACGATTTGCGTATTTCCTCCAGACATCATCACACAAATAAATGGTGGCTTGAGCTCTTTATGTGTAATATAATTTGCTGCAATATGTCCTTCTATATGATTAACTCCTACTAAAGGTTTATTAACTGCAAAACTTAGTGCTTTTGCATAAGAAAGTCCTACTAGTAATGCTCCTACTAATCCCGGCCCATATGTTGGTGTAATAGCATCAATATCTTTAAAATTAACTTCCGCTTCTTGTATTGCTCTCTTAGTTACTCTAGAAATAGCCTCTATATGGTTTCTAGATGCTATTTCTGGAACAACTCCTCCATATTTTTCATGTATTGGTATTTGTGTATCTATTATATTAGATAATATTTCTCTACCATTTCTTACTATTGCTACTGATGTTTCATCACAACTTGATTCAATTCCGCATTGTTAGTATATCTTTTTTCATATCTACTCCTACTTTTTTTATAACTTTAAAACAGGTTTTATAATTCATCTTGTAAATAGATATTAAAACCTGTTTATTATTTATCCTATAATTAATTTTCCTAAACTTAAAATTCCAGTTGTTACTAAATTAATTGCGGGTGATATTATAGTTCCAGCTATTCCTGTTATCCATAAAACAACAAATATCAAATAAAATATTTGCTCATTGTTTGTAAACCATTCTTTTGCTTTATATGGTAAAAATGGCATTATAATTTTTGAACCATCTAATGGTGGTAATGGTATTAAGTTAAAAACTCCTAATCCTATATTAATTGATATTGTGTAAGATATTAATAGCATTATAATTCCACCTACTGTTGAAGATAAAAACTGACTTCCTGCAAATTTATAAATTGCATAATAAATTAAAGTAAATATAATAGCAAGAAGAAAATTCATAATTGGTCCTGCTGCTGAAACAATGGCTTCTCCTTTTTCCATTGATATTTTTCTAGTATAATTTCTTGGATTTACATGTACAGGTTTTCCCCATCCAAATCCAGCAAACAATAACATAAGTGAACCAATAGGATCTAAATGGTCTAACGGATTTAGACTTAGTCTTCCTTCATTTTTTGCAGTATTATCTCCTAATTTATAGGCCACAAATCCATGTGCAAATTCATGAAATGTTATAGCTATTAAGACCCCTGGTATACTTGCTAACAATCCAAATAAAGCTCCTGGATTACTTATATAATTGGCTAATGTCATAAAAACCATAATTGTAATTACAACATATAAAACTCTTTTTATCAAATGAAAAATTAAACATAATCTCTCCTTTTATCTTAAAGTAATAACTTAACTATTTTTAATTCTAACTTATTCTAGTTTTTAATAGGACACTTACGACCTGTCCTTATTAGGTTTCATTGTTGGGAATAATAGTACATCTCTTATTGAATCTGAATTTGTTAATAACATAACAAATCTATCTACTCCTATTCCTAATCCACCTGTTGGAGGAAGTCCTATTTCTAGTGCTTGTATATAATCCTCATCCATCATTCCTGCTTCTTCGTCTCCCGCTTCTTTTGCTTCTACTTGTTTTTTAAATCTTTCATATTGGTCTATTGGATCATTTAACTCTGAAAATGCATTTCCATATTCACGTCCACCTATAAATACTTCAAATCTCTCTGTCATTTTTTATTGTTTGGACATTTTTTGGCAAGTGGTGATATTTCTACTGGATATTCATAAATAAATGTTGGTTGAATAAGTGTTTTTACAACATATTCATCAAAGAATAAGCTTATTACATCTCCTCTTGTTTCTTTTGTTACATCTGGTATTTCTATTCCTCTCTCTTTTGCTAATGCTACTGCTTCTTCATCTGTAGTTATTTCGTTAAAATCTACTCTGCAAGCTTCTTTTATTGAATCTATCATTGTTATTCTTTTTCCATCCTGGTTTTAAGTCAATTTCTGTTCCAAGATAGTCTACTTTTGTTGTTCCTAATATTTCTTGTGCTGTTTCTGAGAATATTTTTTCTGTTATATCCATCATATCATGATAATCCTGATATGCAGCGTATAACTCAAGTTCTGTAAATTCTGGATTATGTCTTATATCCATTCCTTCATTTCTAAACACTCTTCCTATTTCATAAACTTTATCAAATCCACCAATTATAAGCCTTTTTAAATATAATTCTGTTGCAATTCTTAAATACATATCTATATCCAATGTATTGTGATGTGTTATAAATGGTCTTGCTGTAGCTCCTCCTGATATTGTATTTAATACTGGTGTTTCTACTTCTAAATATCCTTCTTTATCTAATATTTTTCTTATATTACTTATTATTTTACTTCTAATTTCAAATGTTTTCTTTACTTCTGGATTTACAATTAAATCTGTATATCTTTGACGATATCTTAAATCTGGATCTTTTAGTCCATGGAATTTTTCTGGTAATGGTCTTAATGATTTTGAAAGTAATGTAACTTCTTTTGCATGAACTGATATTTCTTCTGTTCTTGTTTTAAACACGAATCCTGTAATTCCTATGATATCACCTATATCATAAGTCTTAAAAGCTTTATAACTTTCTTCTCCTAAGTCATTAATACTAACATAACTTTGGATTTTTTCGTCACAATCTTGTATTGTACAAAAAGATGCTTTTTCCCATAATTCTTTTTGCAATAATTCTACCTGCAACTGTTACGTCTTTTTTTGTTCAAACTTCTCGTAATTTTGTTTTATTTCTCCTGCTGTATTTGTTCTATCAAATTTTGTTATTTCATATGGATCTTTTCCTTGTTCTTGCAATTCTTTTTAATTTTTTTTCTCTTCTTACTTGCATTAAGTGATTAATATCTAATTCTTCTACTTGTTGATTTTGATTTTTATTATCTGACATTTATATCTCTCCTCTATATTTTTTCTTTGTATATTATATAGTAAATCGCTTGAAAAGTAAAGGTTTATCAACAAAAAAACACTATATTTAATAATGAATTTCACATTCATTTTATTGTATAGTGTTTTTTTTATTGTGGATTTTTGTATTTTGCCTGATTTTTATAAATTAAATCAAGTATTTTTGATATGTTATTTTTCATAATTTCTTGATTTGTTTCTAAATTTATTTGTCTTTCTTCTAATTTTACTTGCATTTTTTCTAAATTTGTCTGTCTTTCTTCTAGTCTAGCTACACACCTCCTATATTTGAATCTGAATTATTCAATTTTAAATCTTGCTTTATCACACTCATGATTATATAAATTTCAGTCTCAGATAATTTTCTATCATAAATTCTTATTGAATAAATATTTCCTTTGAAAACAAAAACCTTGCCAAGGATATGCACTTCCAATTGTATAGTTAGTTCTTTCAGCAATTAATTGCATGTATTTTTCATCAGCATCTGTAGAATAAAACTCTGTATTATCTGAAAAACGAATAGTTGTATTATTTAAAGATATCCCCATTGTTCTTCCATTAATATCAGTACATTTTTAAAATTTCTTGAACTTTTATAAATTTGATTACTTGACAAAAAGGTTTCTACAACACGTCTACCATTCCCTACTGCAAATTGAAAACCATTAGCGCCTGAATTGCTTTCTCTATTTTGAAATACCCAATTAGTATTATATAATTTAGGTATATCATAACATACCTCAACAGTACATTCTGTAGCATTTTCAAGAATAGCTTGATTACAATACAATGTTCTATTCACACCATCACCTTTATAGCTATTTTCACTCCACACAGCATTTGCCGCTGATGATAATTTTATAAAGTCATACTTATTATCAATCAAATTCTCCCAAACTGTAGCGTTATTATCATGCCCCTTTCTAGTATTATCAATTCCATCAAGATATAATAGCATTCCTTTTCTTACATAATCTTCCCAAACAGGTCTTTCTTTTTTTCTTCTGATTTAACTTTATTATTTTCTATCTTTACAAGATAATTTCCTTGTTCATTTACAATAAAGCTTAAATCTTCACTTGTACTCAATTATCACTATCTTCAAGTTTGTACTTAACGCTCCATTTATTTATATAACCATCATAATTAATATTTGATACAGTTATTCTCCACTTTCCCTCACTTACCTTTTCAACATTAGTATCAAACGTAGGTGGTTCATTTGTATTATTTTCATGTTCTACATTATACAATCCATTAGGTAATTGTTCTAATGTATAATAATATTTATCTTCATATTGAAATCCTTCATAGCTTATAACTTTTCTTTTTTTTCTATATTTACTAAAAAGTTCGAGCAACGCCTTCTATATTTAATTGTTTAATTGTATCTTTATCAAAATATTTGTATTGTTCTCTTTCGTCTGTTGTAATCCCAACTGCATTGAATACATTATTTACTTGTGTCTGATTATCAATTTTGGATATGATTTTTCCTAATTCTTTTATCGTTGTATCTCCGTCTTGCATTTTTTGATATAGCTCATTTACTTGTGTTTGCATAATCCTCATTTCTGTCGTAAATTTAGTTAATTTCGAAGATTTAATTACTTCTATTCCACTATATGTAGCAATTGAAGCTAGTATTATCAATATAACAATTGTTATTACTAATGACATAAGTGTGATTCCGTTTTCTTTTTTGCATGAATTTTTCATTCGTTTTCCCCGTTTTTTGTAAAACTTCTATTTTTTATATTATATCTAAATTAAAGTTTTTTGTAAAGTTTGTTTTCATGATTTATTAATTTTTTTATTTGCCAATATCTTATAAAAGAGTTATAATAATATTATCAATCTTAAGGAGTGAACTTCATGGTAGAAATCTTAAAAGATGCATCTAAAATAGATACATCTTCAATGACAACAGAAGAATTAATCAATCTTCGTAATGCTTATCAACAAGTTGTTGATACATTAACTCATACTATTCGTTTACGAAAAATTTGTGAACAAAAGCATAAGGCTAAAAATTAATTTTTTTTGTAATTGATTTAATAAAAAATGCAAATGTATATTTCTATAATATCACATTTGCATTTTTTATTAATTTCTTTATCCCTATTTTAATTCATCATATTTCCTTTCTTCTTCTGAATATTCTTCTGGTTTTAAACCGACTCTATTTTTCATATAATTATATGTTATTACAAATAGTATCGTAAATGTTATTCCTATTACTATCATGCAATAAGCTGTTGACATTTTGCTTAATAAAAATGATGCTAATATACCCATAATTGCTGAACAAGTATTATTAAATAAGTTTTTTACTGCAAAACTTTTTGTATCTATTTTATTATTTGTAAAATTTCTAAAATATCTATCAATTATAGTATAATACATTCCATGTGCTATTCTTGAAAAAACATAAGCAATAATGATGATAAATAAAGATAAATTTATATAACTAGTATCTACTCCAGCTATCCCTGCCACGATATCACTAATAGCTATTGTAAATGCAATAGTTATTAGTGATTTATTTCTAAATTTATCACTAAACTTATCTTGTTTCTTTGATGCAATCGCACTTACAAATGTTAATAAAGCTCCAATAATCCCTATAGTTGATGAAGATAAATTAATATCCTTTAGAAGGCTTGTTCTATAATTTAATGAAATTGAAAATATACTACTTAATAATGACGAAGCTAATATTAATGCCTTTAATCGTTCTGATTTTATTATAAATTTAAATCCAGTTCTTATACCTTTAAACTGTTCTTTAACTAATGTTTTATTGTATTGTTTATTTTTCTTTTTATTGGTTCAATATAAAATGTAGATATTATTGTTACAATTATCAAAATTATCAATGAACAAATAAATGGCAAATATCCATTTATCGTAAATAAATAACCCGCTATGATCTTCGATATAGCTCCAAGTACATAATATCCTGATTTTCCCTTAGCTATTATCTTTGCAAAAAAATATTACTTTTATATCTTGAAGGTGGTATAGATGCATTTAATAAGCTTGGCTCTGCAATATTTTTTATTAAAATAGCTAATGCAGATAAAAAATTATCTAATAATATACCAGAAAAACTTGTACTTACCATAAACATTATCATGTATATACAATTTATTACATTTCCTAATATTACACTATTTTTTTCTTCCTAATATTTCTACAATTATATTAGCTGGAATCAACAATAATATAGAAAAAATTGATTTAATAGAAGTTATTAAAACTACATCTGATGCACTTATGTATTTTATTTGTGTCAAAAATAAAAAGTCTATTGTATAGTAAAACAAATAATCACAAGCAATTTTAGTATAGTTAGGATATAATTTCATATTTCTTTTTCTCATTTGTATTTCGTCGTTTTTCATTGCTTATCTCCTTAATTTTTTAATTCTAATTTATTTCTAAAATATTTTTTTATTATAACAGATAACTTTAATATCTTTAAATCCATTTCCAATAGTTTATCATTAACATTGATTTTTTTTGCTAATAATATAATATAGTATTTGATTTATTTGTATTATTAGATACAATTTCAATAGAACCACCTGTAACATAATAAGAATTTATATATTTAGAATATTTATTATTTAATATTTTTTATCTCCATAGTTTCTTCTTTACTATTATATTTTATCTGTATTTTGGTTAAATCGTTGTAATTTATATCAACTCTACTTTCTAATTTTTCCTTCCAATTTTTGTCGAATTATCATAATTATATTATCATACTACAATTTTATTATCAATAGAAATTCTTTCTTTTTCTCTATAATAGAAATAATAGTTATAAAACTACTAATACTTCCTAATGATAATTCTGTTGAAACCACCAAAATAGAAAATAATATTTTCCTTGATCCATAAAAACAGATAAAACTTTAATCTCTACCTGTTGCCTTTGCAGATATAACATATACCAGACAACCATTGGCTAAATTCTGTATTTCCTTTTTATCTAATAAATGCTGACATCCCATATCTTGATAAACTTTAGCTTGTATACTAGCTTCCAATTTATCACGATGATGAGCAAAAAGTCTTCTCTTCATCAAATTCAAATAGTTCGGTTTAGTTACGGAACATTACCTTTAGCTGATGATATCATTATTCTTCTTAAAGAACACAAAAAATAAATCTGCAAATGTTCTTTTAAATACTTTAACATTCGCAGATATTCATTATTGGCTGGGGTACTGTGATTCGAACACAGGAATGTCGGAGTCAGAGTCCGATGCCTTACCGCTTGGCGATACCCCAATATACTTTAATAAAATATTATTACATACTGAGTTGCAATATCAGCAAATTTACAACATCCTTATATTATCACAGTCAAAAAAAAAAAGTCCATACTTTTTTTGTGTTTTTCCGTAACTTTTCTTGTTATAACTTATTTATTTTCTAATATAAAAAAAGAAACTAATTTTAGCTTCTAAATTTATATATTTAATAAAATTTCTTCACATTTTTATAATCAGGTTGGTATTTTTCAAGCATTTCGAAAAATCTTTTTGAATGTGTTTTATATTTTAAGTGACAATATTGATGTAAAACAACATAGTCTATTACTTTTCTATTGTATTTTACAATTTCAGGATTTATTGTTATTTTTCTTTTTCTTTGCAAGTTCCCAATGTTTTCATTTTTGCTATTTCGTATTCTTCTGGCGCAAATCCTAACATTATTCTTGTTTTTTCCATAGCTCTTTCTATTTCAACATTTGCTATTTGTTCATACATTTTTTCAATAGCTAAATCTAATATTTCTTTATTTGACATTTTTTTATATTTGTTTGGTAGTGATATTTTTATTGTTTTATTTTCGACGTCTAATTCTGTAATTTTTATATTTTTATAAACTATCTTTACTTTATAGTCCACTCCCAGAACTGGTACCGGATGTCTTTCAATGCTACTGTTTACAACTGCTCTCGCTTTTACATTTCTTTTTACTATATTCATATTTATCACTCCTCATTATTTTTGTTCGAATTGTTGTTCTTCGAATTGTTGTTCGCTTTTGTTGTTTCTATTTTATAGTTTATTTTTTTTTTTGTCAATAGTTTTTATAAATTTTTTTAATTTTTATTTTTTTTTTTATTTATTATAATATAATTTGTATAGAATATAGATGTAACTACATTTATATGATATTACTCTTTTAGGAGTGTGATTTTAATGAAAAAGAAAATTTTATTTAAAGGCTGTGGTACAGCTATTTGTACACCTTTTGATAAAGATGGTGTAAATCTAAAAAGAATTTGAAAAGTTACTAGAAAATCAAATTCAAAATAAAGCAGATGCTATTATTGTTTGTGGTACAACTGGTGAAGCTGCTACTATGACAACTGAAGAAAAAATATCTACAATAAAAACTGCTGTAGATATTTCTCATGGAAGAATTCCTATTATTGCTGGAACAGGTGGTAATAACACAAGTAATGTAATTCAATATTCTAAAGAAGTTGAATCTTTAGGCGTTGACGGTTTATTGATAGTTACACCATATTATAATAAGTGTACACAAAACGGATTAATAGAGCATTATACAGAAATTGCAAAAAATGTTTCCTTACCTATTATAATTTATAATGTACCTGGTAGAACAAGTGTAAATATTGAACCTAAAACTTGTTTAGAACTTTCAAAAAATCGAGAATATAGTTGCTATTAAAGAAGCTAGCGGAAATTTGTCTCAAGTAGCTGAAATAGCACATCTATGTGGCGAAAATTTGCATATTTATTCTGGAAATGATGATCAGATTATACCTATCTTATCTCTTGGTGGAATTGGAGTTATATCTGTCCTTTCAAATATTTTTCCTGAATATACTCATGATATGGTTCAAAACTTTTTTTGATGGAAATATAGAACATTCAACTAAAATGCAATTAAATGCAATTCCTTTAATAAAAGCTTTATTTAGCGAAGTTAATCCTATTCCTGTAAAAAGTGCATTAAACTTATTAGGATATAATTATGGGATTCCTAGATTGCCTTTAACTCAAATAAGCAAAGAAAAAGAAGAATTGTTAAAAAATGAATTATTAAAATTTAGTAATTAATGTAGAAAGGATTATAATAATTATGTTAGAAGTAATGGTTAATGGATGTTATGGAAAAATGGGTCAAATAGTTTGTGACTTGATAGAACAAAATGAAAATTTAGTATTAAAATGTGGATTTGATAAAAATATAACTGGAGAATTTGCTTTTCCTGTATATGATAAAATTGAAAATATTGTAGAAAAACCTGATGTTATTATTGACTTTTCAATTCCAGTTGCTACTCTTACTATTTTACAATATGCTGTTTCAAATCATGTGCCTATTGTAATTGCTACAACCGGATTTACAAATGAAGAAGAACTTATTATTAAAGAAGCTAGTAAAAAAATCCCTATTTTTAAATCCGCAAATATGTCTTATGATATTATGATTATGAAAAAAGTTAGTTCAATGGCTTGCTCCTTTATTAAAAAATACTGACATTGAAATAACAGAAACTCACCATAATAGAAAAATAGATAGCCCAAGTGGAACTGCACAAATGCTTGCAGATTCTATTAATAAATCTCTTGGAAATTCTCTTTATTATGAATATAATAGACATGATAAACATGAAAAAAGAAATAAAAATGAAATTGGTATAAATTCTATTCGTGGAGGAAATATTGTAGGAGAACATACTGTTCAATTTTTTTGGCGAATATGAAACATTTGAAATCAAACATACTTCATATTCAAGAAATTTATTTGCTGAAGGTGCTTTAAAAGCTGCTGATTTTATTGTAACAATCTGCTAAATCTTCTTTTATAACGATTTCTCTATTTTCGATTCTAGCACCAACTTGTTTCTTTTGTCTTAGCAGCTTTACCAACTCTATCTCTTAAGTAATATAATTTAGCTCTTCTAGCTTTACCTACTCTAACTACTTCAACTTTTTCAACTAATGGTGAATGGATTAAGAATGTTTTTTCTACACCTACTCCATAAGATGTTTTTCTTACTGTAAATGTTTCGTTAACTCCTCCACCTTGTTTTTTTATTACTGTTCCTTCAAATACTTGGATTCTTTCTTTATTTCCTTCTTTAATTTTAACATGTACTCTAACAGTATTTCCAACTCTTAATTCTGGTATTTTATTTTTTAATTGTTCATGTTCAATAGATTTTATGATATCCATTTTAGAATTTCCTCCTTTTTTCTATTCTGAGCGGTGCAACCTTAAAAATTTTTTTGCATCATTTTATTTTTAAACCTTTTTTCTTTATCTTTAAAAGCAAATCCGGCCTTTACTACTTTTTGTTATTTCCAAAGATTTTTGTTTTTTTCTCCATTTATCTATATTTTTGATGATTTCCAGAAAGCAATATATCAGGAACTTTTTCTCCTTCAAATACTTCTGGTCTAGTATATTGTGGATATTCAAAAGTCCTTCTGAAAAGCTTTCCTCTTTAATAGATTCTTTCTTTTAAAACTCCTTCTACATATCTACTCACACTATCTATTAACACCATAGCAGGAATCTCTCCTCCTGTTAATACATAATCTCCAATTGATACTTCTTCATCCACAATTTTATCAATTACTCTTTGATCTATTCCCTTCATAATGGCCACATAGAATTACAAGATGTTCTTCTTTAGATAATTCTTCTACTTTTTTTTGTTCTAATGTTTTTCCTTGTGGTGACATGTATATTACTTTTTGCATTTTTGTTTTAACAGATTCATAAGCTCTATCTACAACATCTGGCATCATAACCATACCAGCACCACCACCATATGGAGTATCATCTACTTTTTTTATGTTTATCTGTAGAAAAATCTCTAATATTAGTTAAATTAATACCTATTAGTTCTTTTTTCTTTAGATCTTCCAATAATACTTTGATTTAAACATTCAAACATATCTGGAAAAAGTGTTAAAACATCAAATTTCATTTTTTCCTCCATTAAATTAGTCCAGATATTAAATGAACTACCATTTTTTTATTTTCCATATCAATGTTTTTTACCACATCTTTTAATTGCAGGTAAAAAGTATTTGTTTTCCTAGTTCATTTTTTACTACGTATATATCATTGCTACCTGTATTAAAAATATCTTCTATATTTCCAAGTTTTTCTCCTTCATCAGTATATACGTCCATTCCTATCATATCTACTATATAATAAGTTCCTTCTTCAAGAGGTTTTTCTTCTTCTCTATCAATCATTAAGTAACTATTACGTAATAAATTTGCTTGTTCTGGATTTTGTATTCCTCTGAATTTGATTAATATCATATCTTTATGATACTTTACCTCTTCTATTTGATATTCTTTTAATTTTTCTTTATTTTTAATATATACTTTTTCTAATCTATCAAATCGCTTATTGTCATCTGTAAATGGTTTTATTTTTACCATTCCTTTGATTCCAAAAGTATTAACAATTTGTCCAATTTCAAAGATATTTTGTCATATTACATACTCCAATTATCCTATAAATTCAACTGACACTTTTTTTATGTTCTCTTGCTGCTACTGCTTTCATTACTGTTCTAATAGATTTTGCAAGTCTACCTTGTTTTCCAATTACTTTTTCCCATGTCTTCTTCTGCAACTTTGACTTCAAATGTAATTGATTTTTCACTATCTATTTGGTTTTTATTTCAACAGCATCTTTGTTTTCTACTAAATTTGAAATTATAGTTTTTAAAACTTCTTTCATGGTCGTATTCCTTCCTTGTTTAAGTTTTATTTGATTTTTAACATTAAGCTTTTTCGATTAAAGCCTTAACTGTATCTGTTGGTTTTGCTCCATTTTTAATCCATTTTTCTACTTTTTCTTTATCTAAAACAATTGTAGCTGGATCTGTCATTGGGTTGTATGTTCCTAATTGTTCAATGATTTTTCCATCTCTTGGAGATTTTGAATCTGCTACAACTATATGATAGAATGGAGCTTTTTTTCTTTCCTTGTCTTTGTAATCTAATTTTTACCATTTATTTCACCTCCTGAAAATTTCATTTCTATTATCTACAATCTCGCTTTGCTCAATTGCATAAGTTATCTGTGACAAGCAAAGCTTAAACAGTTAATTTTAAAATTTAATAACATAATTTAATTAGAACTTAAAGTTTTTTAATGTATTTTCATCAATGCCTTTCATCAATTTTTTTTTCATTCCGCCTTTATCGCTTTTCATCTTTTTCATCATTTTTTGTGTCATTTCAAATGATTTTATGAATTTGTTTATTTCTTGTACTGATGTACCACTTCCTTTAGCAATACGTTGTCTACGACTCGCATTTAAAAGTTTTGTGTTTTTTTTTCTTTTTTTGTCATTGAACAAATAATTGCCTCTATTTTTTACAAATTCTTTATCATCTATTTTAACATCTTTTAATTGATTCATTCCTGGTATCAATTTTAATAAAGATGAAAATGACCCCATTTTTTTAACTTGTCTTAATTGTGCTAAATAATCATCTAAATCAAATTCTCTTTTTTTCTTAATTGCTTTTCTAATTTTTCTGCTTGCTCTAAATCAAATGTTTCTTCAGCTTTTTCTATTACAGATAATATATCTCCCATTCCTAGAATTCTAGATGCCATTCTGTCTGGATGGAAAACTTCTATATCACTTAGTTTTTCTCCTGTTGCTGCAAATTTGATTGGTTTTCCAGTAATTCTTTTTTTACTGATAATGCTGCTCCACCACGTGTGTCACCATCTAACTTGGTTAATACTACTCCATCAATTCCTAATGCTTCATTAAATTTTTCTGCTACATTTACAGCATCTTGACCTGTCATACTATCAACTACAAGCAAAATTTCATGTGGTTTTAATTCCAGCCTTTTAGATTTTTTAGTTCATCCATTAAAGCTTCATCAATATGTAATCGTCCAGCTGTATCTAAAATTACTACATCATTTAATTTTGAAATTGCTGTTGACATTGCTTGTTTTGCTATATGAACTACATCTTTTGATGTTTCATTTGCAAATACAGGAATGTTTAATTGTTTACCTACTACTTGTAATTGTTTTATAGCTGCTGGTCTATATACATCACATGCTACTAACAAAGGTATTTTTTCCTTGTTTTCTAAGTAAATTAGCAAGTTTACCTGATGTTGTAGTTTTACCAGACCCCTGAAGTCCAACTAGCATAATTACTGTTGGTGGATTAGGAGTAAAATTTATTCTGCTCTCTGTTCCTCCGAAGTAACTCTACTAACTCGTCTTTTACAACTTTTACAACTTGTTGCCCTGGTGTTAAAGATTTTAATACATCTTGACCAAGTGCTTTTTCTCGAACAGTTTCTATAAAATCTTTTTACTATTTTATAGTTAACATCAGCTTCTAAAATGCAAGTTTAACCTCTCTTAACATTTCTTTTAAGTCTGATTCTGTAATTCTTGCTTTTTCCTCTAATTTTTCTTGTTATTTCTTGTAATCTAGAAGATAAACCTTCAAAAGCCATAATTTCAACTCCTATTCTTAACTTTTTATTATACTAAATAGTTTAATTCTTTTTTTTACTTTTCTAAAACGCTTACTACCTGCTTATCTGAAGAATCTTTTTGTATTTTTTGTCAATTCTGATAAATTTTTCAATTCTTTTTTTCTTGATTTAACATCCTTTTCATAAACATTAACTTTTTCTTCATATTCGAAAAGTTTCTTTTTCCCCCTTTTTTATGATGTCCCTAACAGCTTGTCTGGTTATATTATGATTTTCTGCAATTTCTGATAATGACAAGTCATTATTATAGTAATCATCTATGAATTCAAATTGTTTTTTGTTAGAAGTTTTCCATATAATTGGCATAACATACTAATTTTTACTTTTTCCTCCATAGTTATTACCTCTTTCTTCTGAAATCATTACATATTTTTGTAATGCTAATATACTTAAGCTTGACTTAATGTTCTCACACATAAATTCTGTACCAAGAAAATCTCTTGGTGGAAAGACTCCATACGAAGCATTTGAATTCACTCGCTTAAGTTCGTCTTTTTTCTTGTCTATATTCTCATTTCACACTAAAAATAAGCAAAAAATCAATGTTTTGGCATTAAATTTTTTTTTGCTTATAAATAGCATTTACTCAGTAACTAGAATTTACTTTTCCAAATAGAATTTACTTTTTCAATTGACCTTTTCTTTAATTTCATTGTTATTTTTACCTTCATATTGCATAATTATCTCCAGTTCTTCTTTTTTCTTGATTGAAAAAAATATACTATATAACTATATTCTTTTTCAGCTATCAATTCTGTATATTTTTCTAATGCATTTATTGGAAATCCAACTTTACATATTTCTTGTTTTAAACAACTTAATTTTAGATCTATCAAATTATTTAACAATACAGCATCTTTACCAATGGCTATATAAAAATTACCCGTATTGCAAAAAAACAATTTTTCCTTTGTTTTTTGTTGCAATAATTCCATCATTTTACTAAATCCCATATTCTCTCTTCCTTTCTCATATAATATTTTTTATGTTTTAAACGTCAAAAAGCGCCACGTTAGTGGAAAATTTTCTTCATATTCCAAAATCCGTTTAAAACGTATTTTGAAAATGAATGAAAAATTTCTCTAATTAACGTATTTCATTCGTTAATTACTCTTATTTAATTAACACTATATTAAAACTACTTTTCTATTGTTATAGTTTTAGTTTTCACAGAGTTCAGCTCTACAAATATAAAAGTGGGCGGAACGAACTGATGCTGCGAGCATCGGAAGTAAGGTTGTTGGCGCGAAGACTCGTGCAATCAACGCTGCTGCTGCTGCGGTAAACACCTCCTCGAACAACGCAAGGATTGTAGAACTCGCTCTCAGTTTCTGTTGTCCATTCATAACAATTTCCTGCCATATCAAATATATTACATTGCTTATCTACCTTACTTGTTGCTTTTAATATATTGGTTCCTGTAGTTTGTGGAGCACTTGTACTTGTTGATGATTCTCCAACAGTAGATGAATATGTTGAGCTATTACTTTCTGTTCCACATTCTTGTATAAATACTATTGCTGTATCCCATGCATAACTATTTATTAAATCACTTGTTACTTTTGCTTCACTTCCATACATATCTCTTGACAATTCTGATGCTTTATTTTGTGTTACATAATTCCAAACTTGTTGTTCTTTCTTACACACTAATTTTATATTATCTCCTATATATCCTGTCCAATTTGTTTCTTTATTAGTGTTACTTGTCAATACTGAAGAATTATAGTCAACCACTCCTGCTTCATATCTTCCTATATAATATCCATGATTGTTTTTTTACACTTGTCTTAAATTGTTCTATGTCTTTTGCAATTGCATTTTTATAATCACTATTATGACTTGCTGTTGTATCCTCTGTACAATATCTGCTAGAATATTCACTTGTTGTTATAGTTCCATCACTATTTTGGGTAAAGATATATCTTCCAAGAGCTATATCTACTGTTTCTTTATTCGCTTTTTTATAGCATTTTCTCCTGTTCCCACTGGTATCCATACAAATTGGCTTCCTATTGTATTTGTATATGTTGCATCTTCTATTACTATTCCTCCTGTTACTTCTGTTGCTGAATCATCTGCTATTTTAAATCCTTTTGGTATTGTTACTTGGTTTCCATATGTGTCTTCTAATGTTGTTGTATCCTTAAATACTGTTCCTTTTGTTTTCAAACTTTGTATACTTTCTATTATATTTCCATTTGCATCTATTTTTTTCTTTTCTCCATTTACTGTTACTTCTAATGGAAATCCAGTATTATTTTTATCATAATTAATTCCTTGATTTTCTAAATTGTCCTTTAAATCTTTTAAATTCAGTTTTCCATCAGTCCCATAACTTCCTGCTATTGCTATCTTTAAATTTTCATCTTCTTTTGCCTGTTCTGTTTTGTGTCTTTGCATCTCCTGCCTTTTTAATATTCCATTGTCTCCAGTTAATGTAGCAATTGTTACTCCTGCAAGTATTAAGAGTACAATTATTGTGATTACTAATGCTATTAATGTAATACCTTTGCTTTCTTTTTAACTTCTGTTTTTTGCTGTTTTAATTGTTTTCATAAAACTTTCTCCCTTCTTTTGTTTTCTGCTTTCTTTTTTTTATTTTTCTCTTTAAATTATTTCCATTTTTGTAAATAGTATTCAAACCATTCACTCTTTCTAAACAAAGACATTATATTTTCAAGGTTCTTTTTTTTCTATTTACAAAAATAAATTTAATTTACACTATCATTTTACAAATATTGTTGAATTAAGTCAATATATTATCGCGATTTATTTCTGTTTTTTTTTATTGTGGTCAATTGAAAAAGTAAATTCTATTTGATTAAAGTACAATATAAATAAGCGTTACATTATATCTTATTGTAAGATTAAATTATAGTGATATAATTAAAGAGTAGATGTTTCTTGGGAAAGAAGGTTTATTATGGGTTTTAATGGTAAACATCTTTCTTTAGAAGATAGAAAAATTATTGAAGAAAACATCAACAAAGGATTAAGAGAATTTGAAACAGCAAAAGAAACTCAATAAGAGTCAATCAACAATCGGAAAAGAAATAAAAAACAACAGAAAACGTAGATATTCACAAACAGAAGACTCACCTTGGAAATGTAAACATTATAAAGACTGTAAAGTTTGTATTGGAAGATGTTCCGATTTTAATGAAGTTCCATGCTCTAGAATAGATAGGTTTATTGGTGGATGTAATGGTTGCTCTGAAATAAAAAAATGTCTAATTCACTTAATTATTTTCAAGAACTTCTTGGAGATGAAATGTATCAAAGGTTGTTTGGTTTATTATTAACAGACAGAGGCTCTGAATTTGCAAAGCCACAACTGTTTGAAGTAAATACAGAAACAGGTGAAATTAGAAGTAATATATTTTATTGTGATGCACAAATGCCAAGCCAGAAGCCACATGTAGAAAATAATCATGAATTTATACGAGATATTATACTAAAGAAAAAATCTATGTCAAATTTGACGCAGGATAAGCTTGACCTAATGTTCTCACACATAAATTCTGTACCAAGAAAATCTCTTGGTGGAAAAACTTCTTATGAAGCATTTGAATTCTTCTATGGTAAAGATACTTTAGATAAATTTAATATACAAAAGATAAAAAGAAGATGAGGTCACATTACAGCCTTATCTTCTTCAATTATAAAATAATCTTTTTAAATACAAACAAGAAACATCTACACTAACTACATATTGCCGCTGTTGCGAGCACAATTATACTTATCATTTACTAACCTTATAACTCTTTATTTTCTTAAAGTAGCTCCTAATGTTTTTTCTAATTCAGCAACAATACCATCCATAACACTAGTAATCTCAGAATCACTTAAAGTTTTCTTTTTATCCCTAAAAATCAAACTATAAGCAACACTTTTCTTTCCAATTCCTATTTTTTCATCTCTATAAATATCAAACAATTTAATACTTTCTAATATTTTTTAGCTTTTTAGAAATTATTTTTTCAATTTGACCAACTTCAACATCTTCATTAACAATCATTGCTATATCTCTTTCCACAGCTGGAAATTTTGGTACTTCTACATATTTTTTATTTGACTTAGCATATCTTACAATCTTTGTAATATTAACTTCTGCTAAATAAACTCTTTTTTCGATGCCATAATTCATCAAAACTTCTGGATGTACCTCACCAATTGTCGCAATAATATCAATTCCTACTTTTAGGTTAGCACATCTTCCTGGATGATAAGAACCATTTTTAGTTTCTTTTTCTATATCATATTTACTAACTCCCGCTTCTTCTAAAACATTTTCTATTATTCCTTTTAATACATAAAAATCTATATTATCTCCATACATACCAATTGTTAAAATGTTTTCTTGTAAAGGTACTTCTCCTTTTTTTCTATTTCTTCGTTCATGTTTTATAACTTCTTGAAATATCAAATAGTTTTACATTTAAATTTTTCTTATTATTGTTTCCCTCTAAAATTTGCATCATACTAGGAATTGTTGTGGGTCTCATCAATTTATATTCATCACTCAATGGATTAATTATAGTAATTGATTTATCTATTACTTCTTTGTCTATATTTGATTTTTCTAAGTCTTTTTCACTTACAAAACCATATGTATAAATTTCTGAAAATCCATTGTTTACTAGAGTTTGTTTTATTTTACTTTCTATTTTTTGTTCTTTGTTTCTTACTCTAATGTTGTATCTGCTTTAATCAAGGTTGTCTCTAACTTATCATACCCATAAAATCTTACTACTTCTTCCGCTATGTCTGCCACACATTGCAAATCCATTCTAAAGTATGGAGCAACTACTTTATCGCCTTCTACTTTGATTTCTAACTTTTCTAATATATTAGTCATTTCCTCTTTACTTATGTTAGTTCCCAATAATTGATTAATTCTATTTACATCAAATTTTATTTCATTTATTTTTTTGCTTTGTTGGGTAAATATCAATTTTTCCTTCTATTTTTTCTCCAGCACCAATTAATTCTACTAATTCTATGGCTCTGTTTATCGCTCTTAAAGCATTTTCAGAAGATAATCCCTTTTCAAATCTAGAAGAGCTCTCTGTTCTTAGTCCTACTTTTTTTAGCTGTTTTTCTTATGTTACCACCATTAAATACTGCAGACTCAAATACAACTGTTGATGTATCTTTTTCTATTTCAGAGTTTAATCCACCCATTACTCCTGCAATTGCAACTGCTTTTTCTTCATCTGCAATTACTAAGTCATTACTATCAAGTTTTCTCTCTTGTTCATCTAATGTAGTTATTTTTTTCCCCATCATTTGCTCTTCTTATTGTAATATGTTTCCCCTTAATTGATTCAATATCAAAAGCATGCATTGGTTGCCCCATCTCTAACATAACATAATTAGTAATATCAACAATATTATTAATACTTCTTATTCCACAAGCTTTCAATCTTCTTTGCATCCAATCTGGTGAAGGACCTATTTTAACATTTTTAACCATTCTAGCAATATAACGATAACATAAATCAGGCGCTGTAATATCTACTGTTAATCCTTCTATATTTTTCTTGTCTTCTACTATTAACTCATCTATATTTTTTCTAGGATTTTTAAATTCTTTTCCTAATGATACAGCTGTTTCTCTTCCTAACCCTTCAATTGACAAACAATCTGGTCTATTAGGTGTAATTTCAAAATCTATAATATCTTCTTTTAATTTTAAAACATCAACAATATCTTGACCTAATTCTTTTTCTAGACTTTTATCTAAAATCATTATTCCATGTTCAATTTGTCCAGGATAATTTTCTATATCTAATCCTAATTCGCCTACAGAACACATCATACCACAAGATTCAACTCCACGTAAAAGTCCTTTTTTAATTTTTACTCCACCTGGTAATTCTGAACCATCTTTTGCAATTGGAACGATATCTCCTTCTTTTTTATATTATTTGCACCTGTTACAATTTGGACTTTTTCATTTCCTAAGTCTATTTGAGTTATAACAAGATGATCAGAATCTTCATGTTTTTTTTATTTCAAGTATTTTTCCAACAACAACATTTTTTATATCATTTCCTTTTTGCTCAATTGTTTCCACTTTTGAACCTGTCATTGTTAAAATATCTCCTAGCTTTATACTATCAACATCAATATCACTATATTCTTTTAACCATTCAACACTTGCTTTCATTTGATTTCTTTCCTTTCTCTTTTACTTTTTATCTTTCATAATTTGTATATTCTCTTTTAACTTTGCTACTTTCCCTAAAAAGCATATTCTAAATTTTTAGATTCTTCTCCTATGGAAAGTCCTTCTATAAAATCATTTCTTTTTTGTCTAATTGTCTTAATATGTACATCAGCTTTATCATCTGGTATTAATTTAAATCCACCTATTGTTTCTACTGCTGTATAATTTGGATTTTTTGATTATAAATTCCTTGCTTTCTTTTATTGAATATACTTTTTTCCTTTTTTTTGGTCTTTTATTAAAAAATCCCATTATCTTAACACTCCTTATAAGAAATAAATCTTTATTTCAAATTATTTTATTAAAATTGTTTTAAAAATCTTACATCATTTTCAAATAGCAATCTCATATCATCTATTCCGAATTTTGCCATTGCAATTCTTTCTACACCAAATCCAAAGGCAAATCCTGAATATTCTTCTGGATCTATTCCACAATTTTTTAATACATTTGGATGAACCATTCCACATCCTAGTAACTCAATCCATCCTTCTTGTTTACATACTCTACAACCTTTTCCTCCACAAACAAAGCAAGATACATCTGCTTCTGCACTAGGCTCTGTAAATGGGAAATGGTGAGGTCTAAATCTTATTTGTGTTTTTTCTCCTAAGCATTTTTTTGCAAACATTTCTAATGTTCCCTTTAAATCTGTCATTGAAATATTTTTGTCTACTACTAAACCTTCTATTTGATGAAATACCGGAGAATGTGTAGCATCTACACTATCAGAACGATAAACTGTTCCTGGACATATTATTTTTATAGGTGGTTTTTGTGTTTCCATAACTCTTGCTTGAACAGGAGATGTTTGGCTTCTAAGCACAATATCATTTGTAATGTAAAAAGTATCTTGAATATCTCTTGCTGGATGATCTGGTGGTGTATTTAATTTATCGAAATTATATATTGCATTTTTCCACTTCTGGTCCATCTGCAACTTTATATCCCATTCCAAGAAAAATTTCTTCTACTTCACTAATTATTTGTGTAATTGGATGTAATGATCCTAATTCAACCTTTTTACTTGGTTCTGTAACATCTATATTTTCTGTTTCTAATCTTTTTAATAGTTCCTCTTTTTTTAACTGTTTTTCTTTATCTTCAACTAAACAACTTAGTTCATCTCTTACTTGATTTACTAAACTTCCAATTACTGGTCTTTCTTCTGGGCTTAAAGTTCCCATTCCTCTTAATACAACTGTTAATTCACCTTTTTTTACCTAAATATTTTACTTTAATTTCATTTAGTTCTTTAATATTTTCACATTTCATTATTTCTTGTTTTGAATTTTCTTTAATTTTTTCGATTTGCTCTTTCATTTAAAAATATCCTCCCTTTTAATATGGTTTATAAATGCCTGTGCTCTTGTATTTTCCATATTGATTTTTATAAGCCTTTTCTAATCGTCTATTTTTTTCTTTTCCAAAATTTTCTTTCTTGTTTCCATTTGCATCTTGTAACATTAATGTCTTTTTTCTCTTAAAATAAAGTATAATCTTTGAAAACCAAGTTTTTTTATTTTCAAAATTAAATGTAATTACATACATTCCAAATGAATTGGTCGTTACATCTACAGAAAATTTCTTTTTGGAAAATCTTTTTAGTTTCTTCAATATTTTTTTTCTACATCTTCATAATTATAGACCTTAGAGTCTAAATAATATTCCAAGCATTTACTAGTTTCTTTCATTTTTCATCAACATCCTTTATTAAATTTTATTTTAAATTTAATTTCCATCTAAAAAGCCATTCATCCTATATATAACATAGGACGAAATGGCTTATCTTTCGTGGTACCACCTAATTTTATTAGTTTAATATCTAACCTCATTATAGTTTTAACGGTTCAACCGCTTTTTTCCTACTTATCTCTTTTCAGAAAAAAAAGACCTAAAAAGTGAAATTTCAATCTACAAAATATAAATGATTTCCAGCCTAGATCATTTTCTCTTGAATATTTTTCTAATAGATTTACTATGCTTTTTTAATTGGCTCTTTTTTATCACAGTTATTATTTTAACATATTTTGCCTATTCTTTCAATACTTTTTGTTTGTTTTTTTATTAAAATTATTGTATTTATTTTTTATCTTATGTTAAAATATATTAGGATTATATGAAGGAGTGAAGTTATATGAATATAAAAAAAGAAAAATATTTATTTCATTATTTTTAATATTAATTTTATTAACGAACTTATCTTTTGCTTCTTATAGTACTGTAACTATGAACGTTGTAGAAGAACCAGTTTGTACTATTGAATTAGGTGAAAACTCAAAATTTGAGAAAAAACTAATTTCTAAAGACTTAAACAATAAAGAAGTAACTATACAATTACAAGTAAAAAATGATGAAGTTGTAAATAAACCTACAGGAGAAATTATGTTAGTTTTAGATAATTCAGATAGTATGAATAATACTGTTGATGGAACTAAAACAAGAAAAGAATTAATCTTTGACTCTGCTAAAACTTTAGTTTCTAATCTTTTAAAAAGATAACGAAGAATTAAAAATAGGAATTGTTAGTTTTTCTACTAATACAGATATATCTAAAGAAGGCTCATCTGAAGATGCTAATTTAGTTTCTTCTTTAAGTAATGATATTTCTAAATTAAACAATGCGATTTCAAACATAAAAGCCGATGGTCCTAGAACAAACTTAGAATCCGGATTAGATTTAGCAAGTGGACAATTTACAAAAACCGATAATAATAAATATATGATTGTTTTAACAGATGGTGTTCCTAATGTTGCTTTTAAATTATGATAAAAACTATTATTCAGATGATGTTATTTCAAAAACGAAATCAAAATTACAACAATTAAAACAAAGTAATATAAATGTAATAACAATGCTAACTGGAATTGATGATGAAAAATATATTCCAGCTACAACAACTAAATCATTTGGTGAAATTATTGAAGAAATATTTGGAACAACTTCAAACCCTACTGTTGGAAAATTTTATTATGTAACAGATAATGAAGTAGAATCAATAATAAAAAATGATATTTATAATTCTTTAATACCAGAAAATAAAACATTAAAAGATATTAAAATTATTGATTACTTCCCAGCAGAAATAATTAATAACTTCGATTTTGCATATGTATCAGAAGCAAATATTGGAACAATATCAGCAACAGTTGATAAATCAAATAATTCTATTACTTGGACAATACCAGAACTTGCAAATGGAGAAACAGCAACTGTTCAATACAAATTAAAATTAAAAGAAAATTTTGATAGTTCAATCGTTGACAAAATATTAAATACAAATCAAAAAGTTGATATTACTTATAAAGACTATGATAACAAAGAGCAAACTAAAACATCTGATATATCACCTAAGTTAAAACTTACTGAACCACCAGCAACTTTACCAAAGGCAGGTATAACAACATTTATAGTAACTGGAAGTATTGTTGCAATTAGTATCCTTATATTCTCAACAGCAAAGTTGTTAATTATTAATAGAAAAATGAAATAATATATAAAATCTATTTATATAAAAAGAACAAATTATTATACTAAAAGAATAATTTGTTCTTTTTTTATTTTTATAACTTATTATATTTCTTCTTCAATATATAGTAACCTATTATATTTAGAAACTCTATCTGTCCTACAAGGTGCTCCTGTTTTTATTTGGCCAGCATTTACTCCTACTGCTATATCAGCTATTGTAGTATCTTCAGTCTCTCCTGATCTGTGTGATATTACTGTTTTATATCCATTTTGTTTTGCCTTTTGTATTGTATATAAAGTTTCTGTTAATGTTCCAATTTGATTTGGTTTTATCAATATGGCATTTGCAACATTTTTTTTTCAATTCCTCTTCCTAACCTTTTTGGATTTGTTACAAATAAGTCATCTCCTACTAATTGAACTTTATTTCCTAACCTCTCAGTTAATACTTTCCATCCTTCCCAATCTTCTTCTGCTAAACCGTCTTCAATAGAAAAGATAGGATATTTATTACACAATTCTACAATATATTCTATCATTTCTTCTTGTGTTTTATATTGTTTTGTTTTCCAAAAATAATATCCTTGTTTATTAATCTTCTTTTGCTTCTTCATACATTTCTGTACTAGCAATATCAAGTGCTAATTTTATATCTTTTTCCCGGTTCATATCCAGCTTTTCTTATAGCTTCTATTATAATATCTAAAGCTTGTTCTTCGTTTTCTAAGTTTGGTGCAAATCCTCCTTCATCTCCAACACCTACACTATAGCCTTTTTCTTTTAATACCTTTTTTAATGTATGATAAATTTCAACTCCTCTTCTCATTCTCTCTGTAAAGGTAATGTTACCAATAGGCATAATCATAAATTCTTGTATACTTAAATTATTATCTGAATGCTTTCCACCGTTTAAAATGTTAATCATAGGAATAGGTAATTCTTTTCCATTTATTCCTCCAATATATTGGTATAAATCTAACCCTAATGAATTTGATGCAGCTTTTGCTACTGCCAAAGAAACTCCTAAAATGCTGTTTGCTCCTAAATTTGATTTATTTGGAGTATCATCTAATTTTATCATTTCTTCGTCAATTTTTCTTTGTTCATATACATTCATTCCTATAATTGCCTTTCGCTATTTTTCTTATTAACATTTTCTACAGCCTTTTCTACTCCTTTACCTAAATATCTACTTTATCACCATCACGTAATTCCACCGCTTCAAAGCTTCCAGTAGATGCTCCAGATGGTACAGATGCTTTTCCAACATATCCATCTTCCGTAATTACTTCTACTTGAATAGTAGGATTCCCTCTCGAATCTAAAATTTGAAGTGCTTTTACATCTCTAATACCTAAAAAGTTTTTCATAATTTTCCTCCTTTTTTTTTAGATATATTATGTACCAAGTATTAAATACGTAAACACTTTAAATCAATTAATTTTTAATTTTAATTATGAAGCTTTTTGTTTCTTAATTCTGTTGCATATTTTAAAGAGACTTCATTTATTTCTCCCGAAGAAATTCTTGCAATTTCCTCTATTACTTCATTTTCATTTAATAATCGTATTTTAGTCTTTGTTCTATTATTATTTACATCTTTACTAATAAAATAATTATAGTCTGCATTTGCAGCAATATTTGGTAAATGTGATATACACATTACTTGATGTTCTTTAGCAATTGCTTTTAATTTTTAGCAACTGCATTTGCAGCTTTTCCACTAATTCCTGTGTCAATTTCGTCAAATACTAACACTGGCATTTTATCAGATTCAGCTAAAACTTTTTAATTGCCAACATTATTCTTGACATTTCTCCTCCAGATGCAATTTTTGAAAGTTCTTTTCTTCTTCTCCAACATTTGTAATAATAGAAAATACCACTTTATCTTTTTCCATCTTTTAGGTAGCCATTTTCTAAATAACATACATTCACCTTTATTTTAGCATTTTTCATTTCCAAATCAATTAACTCTTCATTAATTTCCTCACTTAACTTACAAGCACTCTCTTTCCTTTCCTCATGCATTTTTTGCGCAATAATATTCATTTGGTCTTCAACGTTCTTTAACTCTTTTTTAATTTATTTGTATAATCTTCTAAATTTTCAATACGATTTATCTCCTCTTTTATTTCTTGTTTGTAATTTAAAATTTCTTCAATAGTATTTCCATATTTTCTTTTTAATGAATGTATTAAATCTAAACGTTCTTCTATATAATTTCGTTCTTCTTCATCAAAATAAATATCACTATTATAATTTTCTATATCTCTTGTAAGTTCTTGTAATTCATAATATATATTTTTTAAATTAGCTGATACTTTTTCGTATTTTTCGTCAATATTCTCAATTTTTTCTAAAGCCCTAATAGCCATACTAATACTATCAATTCCATTATCAGCTATTAATCCTTCAGCTTCTTGCAAATTTTGCGAAATCTTTTCAGAATTCATTACTATTTTTCTTTTTTTCTTCTAATTCGTATTCCTCTTCTGTTTTTAATTCTGCTTTTTCTATTTCGTCAAATTGGTATTTTAGTAAATCTAATTTCCTTTGTTTTTCTTTTTTCATCACCATAATTGGCTTTTAATTCACTTTTTATTTTGTTATATTTCTCATACAAAATATAATATTTATTTAAATTGCTTTCTATTTTTTTCTCCTATAAATCCATCTAAATATTGTAAATGTAATTTATTGTCTAATAAATTTTGGTTATCATTTTGACCGTGAATTTCAATAAATTCTTTCATAAATGTTCTTAATTCATTTACAGTTACCATTCTTCCATTAATTTTGCACATATTTTTTCCATTTAAATTTATCTCTCTTGAAACAATTATATTTCCGTCTTCTGATTTTTCATTTTAGGATCATACATGCATAATTCAACAAAAGAATTGGTTTCTCCTCTACGAATCATATCTTTTGAAAATCTTCCTCCTGATATAATTTGTAAAGAATCAATAATTAATGTTTTTCCAGCTCCTGTTTCTCCTGTTAATACGTTTAAGCCTTTGTTTAAATCAATTGTTAAATCTTCTATTATTCCTATATTTTTTTTATATGTAATGTTGTTATCATGTTATACCTCCTAAAAATTTTTACTAAAAAAATGTTCGCTTTTATTGTATATACAATTTTAAAAATTGTCAATACTTTTTACGAACATTTTTTCTTTTTTATATTTATAATTATAATTTAGTAAGAATCAATTATAATGTCCAGACTTTAGCTCTCCCTATAATACTTAAATTTTATTTAATGACGTTTGATTGGAATGAAAAATAGAAAATCTTTTACAAGAAAATGAGTAATGTTCACGGGCAAAATTATTATTATATGAATTTAAACTTTTCTCGGTTCAATACATAATCTAAGAATTTCTAAAATAATTTAATGGCACCCTTTCACTTAGTCCGAGCTAAAGCTCGACGTGAACATTTTCCATTAAATTATTTAAGAAATTCTAAGATTATTTCAATTACATTCAAAAAGTTTAAATTCATATGATAAATAATTTTGAGCCTGAGTGTGAAGTGAACCCAAAATATTAGACAAAAAAGTTTAATAAGGAGGGTTCATTTTATGGCAAAATACTCAAAAGAATTCAAATTAAAAGTTGTTAAATATTGTATTGAAAATTATCATACTAGTTATGAAGCAGCAAAAAAAATTTAACATTCCAAGCCCAACACCAATAAAGCATTGGATAGGAAAATACAATGAACATGGAGAAATTGGTATAGAAAAAAACAAAAAAGCATCTTATGATGGAAAATATAAGCAAAATGTAGTAGAATATATGCATACAAACCATTTGTCTGCAACACAAACAGCAATACATTTTAAATTAAGCTCAGGAAGTACTGTAACAAAATGGGAACGTATATATTATGAGGAAGGGCCACAAGCACTTTATGAAGAGCGACGTGGTAGAAATAAAAATATGAGTTCTAAATCAAGAAAAAAGAAATTATCCAAAGATGTAGAAGAAGATTTGATAGCAGAAGTTCAAAGACTTAGAATGGAAAATGCATACTTAAAAAAATTGCAAGCCTTAGTTCAGAAAAGAACAAAGCCAAAACAATCGAAAAGTAATTGTAATAGATGAATTAAGGCAAGAATTTAAGTTAGAGGCTTTGTTAAAATATGCAGAAGTGACAAGAAGTACATTTTATTATCAATTAAATAGAATGAAGGAAACAGATAAATATAAAGAGATAAAAGAAGAAATAACAGCTATTTATCACGAAAACAAAGGAAGATATGGATATAGAAGAATAACTATGGAACTTCATAATAGAGGATATAATATAAATCATAAAACAGTTTCAAAATTAATGAAAGAATTAGGACTGCAATGTTTTGTGAGAATACAAAAATATAAATCTTATAAAGGTGAAGTAGGAAAAATATGTAATAATTTATTAAATCGTGAATTTGAAGCAAAAAAACCAAATGAGAAATGGGTTACAGATGTAACAGAATTCAAAGTAGATAAAGCAAAAATATATTTATCACCAATAGTAGATTTATTTAATGGAGAAGTAATTAGTTATAATATATCAAGGCATCCAGTATTTGCACAAGTAGTAGACATGTTAAAAAAAGCATTTAGTAAAATACCAGATAATACTAATTTGATATTACATTCAGACCAAGGATGGCAGTATCAAATGAAACAATATCAACACTTATTGAAAGAAAAAGGAATTAGACAAAGTATGTCTAGAAAAGGAAATTGTTTAGATAACTCATTAGCAGAGAATTTCTTTGGTTTATTAAAATCAGAATTATTTTTATATGAAAGAATATAAAACAATAGAAGAATTAGAAAAACAGATATAATAGAATATATAGATTATTATAATAATAAAAGGATAAAGGGCAAGTTAAAAGGAATGAGTCCTGTACAATACAGAGTTCATTCCCAAGCAGCCTAATACCTAATAAAAAAATGTCCAATTTTTTTTGGGTTCAGTACAGTGAAAGCGCCTTATTTTCTTGTATTAGATTTTCTTTTTGAATAAAATGAAAAGACATTAAATAAAATTTAAGTATTATAGGGAGAGCTAAAGCCTGGACATCATAATTATTTCTTACAATCTATAACTAGCAATCATCAACAAATTCCTCAAATACTAAATTTGCCAAATCAATTCCTTTATTTGTTAACTTAATATGATTTAAATCAACTTCTATTAATCCTTCTTCTACTAATTTATTTAAATTTTCACGATATAAAAAAATCGGATTATCAATAAACTTTTCCTTAAATCTTGCTATATCAACACCTTGTATTTTTCTAAAGCCTAACATCATAAATTCATTTTTCTTATCTTCTAAACTTTGACTTTCTTCTATTTGTATATTTTCTTCTTTCCTATTGTTTTCTATATGTTGAATATATTCTTCAACATTTATAGTATTAGAAAATCTAATGCCATTCAAATATGAATGAGCAGCAACTCCAAAACCAATATATTCTTCCTGATTCCAGCAATTTAAATTATGTCTTGATTCTTTTTCCCAATTTAGCAAAATTAGAAATTTCATAATGATTATATCCATTTAACTCTAATGTATTTTTTACATACCAATACATATTTCGTTCTAAATCTTCATCTGGTAATTTAATCTCACCATTTTCTAACATTTTTTCAATTGGTGTATTTTCTTCTATTATTAAAGAATATACACTAATATGCTCTGGCTCTAACTTTATTATATCTTGTAATGTATTTTTTAGATCTCAATCTTTTGTCCTGGAATCCCTATCATTAAATCTATATTGATATTTTTAAATCCAGTTTCTCTAGCTAGTTTGTATATCTCTAAAAATTCTTGATATGTATGAATTCTTCCTATTTTTTTTCAAAATATCATTTTTGTACTTTGAAGTCCTATACTTAATCGATTTATTCCTAATTTTTTGTAATCATTTAACTTTTTTTGTATCAACTGTTCCTGGGTTTACTTCAATTGTTATTTCTATATCTTTAAATTCTATTAAATTACATTTTAACTTTTTTCTTTTAATTCACTTAATATTTCTACTATATATATACTATCTATATACGATGGTGTACCTCCGCCTATATAAATACTAGTTATTTTTATAATTTGAAAAATCAAATTCTTCTATTTCCTTTTTCAAACTTTCTATATATTCTTTTACTTCACTACATTTATTAGAATAAGAAACAAAATCACAGTAATAGCATTTATGTTTACAAAATGGAATGTGTATATAGATTCTAATTCATTTAACATTTAATTATCACCTTTTCCTTTTTTAAAAGTTGCCAAAAGATATTTTATTCTTTTGGCAATTATGTTTAAAATAGTAACCGTTTTAGTTACTTAGCAAGTTCAATTATTTTTTTCAATCTATAATTTACTCCTGATTTTCCTATAGGCTCTTTTAATATTTTTCCTAAATCAGTTAATGACATATCTGGATTTTCTAATCTTAACTTAGCTATTTCTTTTAAATTAGCATTTAATTTATTAAATTCTCCTGTTTTTTGTAATTTTTTTATAGCTGCTATTTGCTCAATTGACGCATTTAATGTTTTATTTAAATTTGCTGTTTCACAATTAACTAGTCTATTTACTTTTTTCCTTTCATCTCTTTTTTTGACTCTTATTTCTTCAAATCTCATAACTGCTTTGTTTGCACCAATCAATGCTAAAAATTTTGAAATTTCTTCACCTTCTTTAATATAAATAGAATATTTATTCTTTGTTGTCATTTTTTGCTTCTTATTCTTAGCTTTTCTAATATTTTTATAGAATCTTCTAAATTTTTTTCTCTTGATTTAATACAATCTCTAAATGATATTTATTTTCAGGATTATTAATAGAACCCGAACCTAAAAATAACCCTTTTATTATTGCCTTTAAACATTCTTTATCTTCCTGTTCTACGACATCTTCTTTCAATGAAATTTCGGATTTATTGTATTTCATAATTTGTTCTATTTCTGATATCTTTAATTTTATTACAAAATTCTTTCCGATTTATCTCTATATTGTGATTTATATTTAAATTAGCTAGTAATTTAGAAAAACGATTAATATTATAATCACTTTCTGTTGAAAATTTAATATTGTTTTTTTCCTATAAAATCAATATTTCCTGAAATTAGATATCCCATTAATTCATATTCTACCATTTTCTTATTTGTCAAATTACTATTCTTATTTAATTCTTGTTTTATTTCAGATGAAAAAAAAGACATTACATTTTCCTTTCCTAACTTAGTTTTGTAATTATTATCCTATCATTTCCATATAAATCTTTTTTTTTGCTATATGTATTTATATATCTTTCTTTATTTTTAATGATTCCTATAACATCTTCTTTTTGATCATAACCAATTTCAAAACATAAATATCCATTAAATTTTAAGTATTTTTCACTCTCATTTATAATTTTTCTGTAAAAGTCCAGTCCATCATACCCTCCATCTAATGCAATTATTGGCTCTTTTGTACGTCTTTATTTAATTTCTTTATTACTTCTCTTTTTATATATGGTGGATTAGATACTATTACGTCATATTTATCTTCTTTTAAATTTTTAAACAAATCTGATTCTACAAATGTTATTTGATTTTCTACATCATTATTTTTTGCATTTGTTCTTGCTATTTCTAAAGCTTTTTTACTAATATCTACCGCTGTAATTTCACTATTTTCTATATATTTAGCTAATGATATAGCGATTGCTCCACTTCCTGTACATAAGTCTAATATTGTTTTAGCATTTCTTTTTTTGCTATATTTATGACTTCTTCTACTAATATTTCAGTATCTTGTCTAGGTATTAATACATTTTCATCAACATAAAAATTTAATTTCATAAATTCTTGCATATGCGTAATATGTTGAAGTGGTACGCCACTTATTATTTTTTTTATTGCTTTAAAATAATTTACTTCTTGTCTTAAGCTTAATGTTTGATTATCATATATTAATAAATATTGTCTAGGTTTATTTAATATAAATTGCATTAGAAGTCGTGCTTTTAAGTTTGGTTCTTCTATCCCATTTGTTTTTTAAATTAATCATTCCCTTTTTATTGTTTCTCGTATTGTCATATTAGCACCTTCTTTCTATCCATTTTGCTTTTTTCTATAAAAGTCGCCAAAAATGAAAATTTCTTATTTTGGCAACTTCTAAATTATTCTTCAAAAACCTCTGAAAATCTTCTTCATTGATTTTTTCTTTTTCTAATAAAGCTTGTGCAATCATATCCAATTTATCTCTGTGTTGTTGTAATAAACTTAATGCATCACTATATGCAATGTCAATCAATTTTTTACTTCTTCCCCAATCTTATCTCCTATATTTTCACCAAACATTTGCATTTCATAAGGTTCTTTTCCTTGAAATCAATCGGTCCTAAATTATCACTCATTCCATATTTAGTTACCATATCTCTTGCAATTTTTGTAGTTTCTTCTATATCATTGCTTGCACCAGTAGAAATATCATCTAATACCAATTTTTCGGCTGCTCTTCCTCCTAATAAAGCTATTAATTTTTCTTGCATTTCTGTTTTTGATATATAATATTTATCTTCATCTGATTTGTACATTGTGTATCCACCAGCAACACCTCTTGGTATTATTGAAACCTCTTTTACATTAGTTTGTGTTGGCAAATATCTACTTACTACTGCATGTCCTGCTTCATGATAAGCTGTTAATTTTTATCTTTTTCTGAATATACCCTGCCTCTTTTTTTTAATCCAACTGTTACTTTTTTTAACAGCTTCTTCAATATCTAAGTTTTCAATATCTTCATGTTTATTTTTAGTTGCAACAATTGCCGCTTCGTTTAATATGTTTTCAAGTTCAGCTCCTGTAAATCCTGCTGTATCTTCCGCAATACTTTCTAAATTTACGTCATCTGATATTTTCTTATCTCTTGCATGAATTTTCAAAATTTCTAATCTTCCTTTTAAATCAGGAACTGGTATTATTGTTATTTGTCTATCAAATCTACCAGGTCTAAGCAATGCTTTATCTAACATTTCTGGTCTATTAGTTGCTGCTAAAACAATAATCGTTTCCTCAGAACTAAATCCATCCATTTCAACTAAAAAGCTGATTTAAAGTTTGATTGTTTTCTGTTTCTGCCCCACTATTAGATGTCCTTCTAGAACCTATTGCATCAATTTCATCAATAAATACTATACATGGTGCCAGTTTTCTAGCTTTTTCAAATAATTTTCTAACTCTGGAAGCTCCTAATCCTGCAAACATTTCAATAAATTCAGATCCACTCATAGAAATAAAAGGTACATCTGCTTCTCCTGCAATTGCTTTAGCTATCAATGTTTTACCAGTTCCTGGCTTTCCATATAACAATACTCCTTTTGGTACTCTAGCTCCCATTTTTTAAATTTCTCAGGTTTTTTTAAGAAATCAACAATTTCAATCATTTCTTTCTTTTTTCTTCATCTAATCCAGCTACATCATCAAATTTGATTTTTTTGTTTTTCTTTCTGTATCATCATATACTTTGCCTTTTTTTCTCCCAATCCTTGCATTTTAAATATCATAATAAATAATGCAAGCATTATACTGTTGGTAAAATAGACATTATCATACTTGGTATTTGTGCCAAAACACTTTTTGGCTTTTTGTATTAATTCCAGTTCATTTCCTTCAGCTACTTTTGATTGAACTAAATTCATAAAACTCTCTGTTTCCGGAACAATTGATGTTTTCTCTTCTTCTACATCTTTTAGTTTTACTTTTACCGTTGTACTACCTGTAGTCATTTCTACTTTTTCTATATTACCATAAGACAATTCTTTTATTAAATCTGTATACGCTAATGTATTTTCATCTTTTTTACTAGTATTTTTTTACCCAAAATATACTTACCAAAGCTATAACTATTACAAATAATATTGATAAACCTATTAACAGCATTGATTTTTTTTTTTTCTTTTCATTGTTATTTCCCCTTATTTTTTGCTCATTTTTCCATCCTTCTTCCTTTTTATATAAATTATGCATTTGAGCCTTCTGCTTCATTTCCCAAGTTTTTTCTTTTTCTTCTTTATCCTTTTTTTCTTTTGTTCTCTATTATTTTTTTTCTTCTTCTTTATTTTTTTTTCTGCGTTCTTCTTTCTCTTTATTATCTTTTTCTTCTTGTTCCATTTCTTTTTTACAATCGCTTCTGCTTCTGCTATTTTCATCAATTCTAATTGTTTTTTCATAAAATCTGCTTTCAAAATTAAAATTGCTGCCACTAGATAAATTGCTGCCACTGCAACATACATAACTTGGAAATATTCCATATTGAATGTTGTGAATATATTTATTGCGACATATAAAATGTTTAATATAACTGATAATGTTAATGCATATACTGCCATATTAAATACAGCTACATATCTCATTTTTATTCTTGCTAATAATGTTGTAATATATCCAAAGAAGCTTAATAATACAACATTTGAAATTATTGTTAATAAATACATAATAAAAGCATAAATAAATATTGTTAAAAATATGCTAACATATAATGTTATTATTTTACTGCTATTAGCATAATTTATTACATCTTGCTTTGTAAATTCACTTACTCCAAATGATTCAAAACTTTCCTTATATGTGTAACTTATAGTCCCAACTACTGAAGAATTCTTTTAAAATAATTCTGTCTTTTAAGATAATAGCTCCTTCTTCTACTTCCGTAATATCATTAATATATTGATTTATTTTTTGTTCATCCTCTGTTTTTGTATCTACTATAATCTTTCCTAAAATTGATTTATCTTCTGGAATTATAATTTCATTTTCTGCCTCTACGTTTATTTTGCCATCCTCATATCTAAATTCAGGAAATTCATTTTGAATATAGTTTACTCCTTTTTGTACTATATTATAAGTTTTATACATCATTCCTGCACAAAGTATAACTGTAAGTATAGCTGTTATTCTTGCTAAGTATCCTAAAGCCCTACCTAAGCCTTCTGATGCCATATCAGGATATTTTTCTATTTTTGTAATTGAATACCAAACTCTCTTAAAAAATCCTGTTTTTTGTTTGTTTTTTTTCTTCCTTTTTCTCTTCTTCCATTTACCTATACTCCCTTCTTATGCTAGAATCTACAAATTTTGGATTTACATTAATTATAACTTTATTCCCTATTTTTATATCACTATTAGATATATTACATATAATATGATAAGTTCCAATTCGTCCTATAATTTCATAATTTTTATCTTTTATTTTTATATAAATTTTTTGCTTTTTAAAAAAAATCTTTTATATCTCTTACAATATATCTTAATTTATCAATAGTTCTAAACATATCTCTATTATTTATTATATTAATTCCATCCATATATCCACATGGAATTACAGCTATCTTAGTTTCCGTTTTGGTTTTGTAAGTATTTGAATATCCCACATTAAATCCTTTTGGTAAATCTTTTATTTCTGAGACTGCTGACTCTAAATAACCTATTTTTTTAGTCCTACATTATTTTCAAAAGATAATCTTCCTAAAAAAGCTGAACCAATTCTTACAGCATTTAGATGCATTTCTCTATATTTTACAAAAGCAGAAGAATTACATACATGTAACATTCCTGTTTCAATCTTATTCATTTTTAACACTTCAATAACATCAATAAATCTCTTAAATTGTAATTTCGTATATTTTTCATCAAAAACTAATTGAAAAATGAGTGTATGTTCCTTCTATTTTAACATTTTGTATATTTTTTAATGCTTCTACCATTTCATCTCTTTTTGAATATACAAATCCATATCTTCCAAATCCTGTATCAATTTTTAAATGTACTCTTATTGTTTGATTTTCTTCTTTTTCCTATTTTCTCTGCAATTATAATATCTTCTTTTGATCCAATGGTTAATATTATTTTATTTTTTACCAATGTTCTTACATCATCTTCTATTGCAGTAGAAGATAGCATTAAAATCTCTTCTTTGATTCCTTCTTTTTCTTAATTTCAGTGCTTCTTCCATTGTTGAAACAGCAAACATAGAAATTCCATTATCAATTAAAAATTTTGTATATTCTACAATTCCCATCCCATATCCATTACCTTTTACTACAGCAATAATCTTAACATCTTTTCCTGCATCATCTTGTCCACTTTTTTTTTTGCATATTCTTTTATTTTATTAATATTGTGTCTTAAATCTTCCTTATTAATAACTAATGTGTTCAATTTTATTACTCCTTATTATTATTTTGCTATTTTTTTTTTATTTGTCTTATTGTTCTAAATGCTTTTTCTGAAAAACGATATAATTTATAAGTAATTGGTTTAAATGGCATATAGATTTCTCCTATCCATTCAATAAGATCTGCACCAAATCCCTGTTTGAATCTATATAATCCATATTGCGGATGTGTTTTTTCAACATTTCCAACAACACCCCTAAAGTCATATATGTCATCATGTCTTGCAATTGCCATTTTTATCATTTCCCATTGAAGTAAATAATTTGGCATTAAGTTTCTATGTTCATTACTACTTGCACCATATAAATACCATGTTTTGTTTCCATAGAATATTGGTATAACACCTGATATTGGCTTATCTTCATAATATGCCATAAGAAGTTTCATATGATCTGGTCCTAAACAATCATACATTTTTTCAAAGTAAGATAATGGTCTGGTAATAAAGTTATCTCTTTCTCCTGTTGTTAGCATTATTTTATGAAAATCTTTTAAATCTTCTCTTTTTCCTTCTTTTATTACAACTCCCTTTTTTTGTGCTAAACGTACATTATATCTCCACTTTTGTTTAAATCCTGCTAAAATTTCTTCTTCTGTTTTATTCTTTATATTTAATTGCATTACAAACCTTGGTTGAATTTCATCTTTAAAATCTTTTGCATCATCTTTTATTTTATAACCTAAATTAGTAACAATATCTCTAAATGTTTTGTCACTTTTCAAAACGTCTGGTTCTATTCTTAAAACAATAGCATTATATTTTTTGCTAGTTCTTTTGCTCCATCTGTTATTTGCTTCATTACTGCAATATCATGTATATCACATACTGGCCCTCTTGATGCATACATAATATTTCCAAAAATAGGCATTTTTCGAATCCATACACATAAAGAACCTATAATATTTCCATCTTCATTTTCTGCAAGTATGACTTCTGGCTTCCAATTTGGTTTCTTTACTTCTGCCCACTCTAATGATTGTTGAAAGTTACATCTTTCATTTTCTTCTAAAAAATTTTTTATATTTTTTTTGATTCTTCACTATCTACAAATCTCATTACTTCTCCTTGTCCAATCGTCGATATTTAAAAAATAGGCTTTTTAAAATCTTCAATTTGTGTCTTTTTATTATTTACAATACAAACGTATTTTACACTAAATTGCAAAAATTTACAAGTAATTTATATTTAAGTTTTAGTATTTTGTAGAAATAAAATTAAAACTTATATAAAGTTAGTTATAACATTTTACATTTATTTCCTAAAAATACCAAAATTACACACTACATAGATTATATATTCTAAAAAAATATTTAAATAATTAATTATTGTTAAAATTAATATGAGAAATCCTATTTTAGTGGGATTTCTCATATTTTTTATTTATTCTCTTCTTTAAACCTTTTAAGCTAATCTTATATCCATTTGCCTCAAATCTCGAAATTAGTTTTTAAATCACATTTTAAAACTAATTTAATATAAATTTTTTCAATACAAATATATTGTTGTATTTCTATAAAAGCATAAATTTTTACGAAGTTCCTTTAAAAATTTTTATAAATTATTTTACAACTATATTAACTAATTTTTTAGGTACAACTATTTCTTTTACAATAGTTTTTCCATCTATTCTCATCTTTACATTTTCAATTTTTTTTGCCGTCTCTTTCATTTCCACTTCAGTATACGAAACTGGTACTTGTACTTTTCCTCTTAATACACCATTGACTTGTACTACCATTTCATATGTATCATTCTCTAATTTTGATTTATCGTATGTAGGCCATGATTCATATGCAATTGTTTCTTTATTATTAAACACTTCACTCCATATTTCTTCTGTAATATGTGGAACAATTGATTCATTAATTTGATAAAATTTTTAGCATATTCCAAATTCCATGATTTTTTCTTTATAAACTGCATTTACAAATATCATCATTTGTGAAATTGCAGTATTAAAATTTAATGTTTCATAATCATCCGTTTTTTTTTTTTACTGTTTGATTATATATTTTATCTAAATTTGGATTATCTTTAAATTCTCTTTTTTCTTCATGATATAATCTCCAAACACGATCCAAGAATTTTTTATACCTCTAACTGCTTCATCATTCCATGGTTTGTCAGCCTCAAGTGGTCCCATAAACATTTCATACATTCTAAGTGTATCTGTTCCATATTGCTTTTCTATATCATCTGGATTTACCACATATTTTGGAAAACGTTTGCCCATTTTTATACCATTTGAGCCTAATATCATACCTTGATGAACAAGCTTCTTGAATGGTTCTTTAACACTAACCAACCCTTGATCAAATAAGAAATTATTCCACATTCTAGAATATAATAAATGTCCGACTGCATGTTCTGGACCTCCTATGTATAAATCTACTGGCATCCAATGTTCAATTAATTTTGGATCAGCAAACATTTTATCATTTTTAGGATCTAAATATCTTAGAAAATACCAACTTGATCCAGCAGAGCCTGGCATTGTAGATGTTTCTCTAACACCTTTCACTCCATTTATCTCAACACTTTTCCATTCAACAGCGTTCTCTAATGGTGCCTTACCATTTTTTTCCCTTATAATCATCCATCATTGGTAGTGTTAATGGTAACTCGCTATCTTTAAGTACTACATCTTTTCCATTCTCTAGATGAACAATTGGAATAGGCTCTCCCCAGAATCTTTGACGTGCAAAAATCCATTCTCTTATATGGTAATTATTTTTTTTCTTTTTCCACACCCCATTTTAACTAGTTTTTCTGTAATAGCCTTTTTGGCTTCTTCAACAACTAATCCTGTAAATTCTTCACTATTAATTAATTTGCAATTATTATTTAAATAATCTTTTTTTTCAAAAGCACATTCTTTAGTATCACGACCAGCTATTACTTGAATCATAGGCAAATTGTATTTTTTGTGCATATTCAAAATCTCTTTGATCATGACTTGGAACCGCCATAACAGCCCCAGTACCATAAGTAGCTAAAACAAAATCTCCTAAAACTATTGGCACTTCTTTACCATTAACAGGATTAATTGCAAATATTCCTTCCAACTTAACACCACTTTTGATTTTATTAAGTTCTGTCCTGTCGAAATCTGATTTTTTTGCAGTTTTTTCTCGATATTTGACTACTTCATCCCAGTTTTTTATTCTATCTTTTAATTTATCCACTAATTCATTTTCAGGTGCCAACACCATAAATGTAATACCATATATAGTTTCTATACATGTAGTAAATATTGAAAATTTGCCACCATCTTTAATTTTAAATTCAACTTCTACACCTTCAGATTTTCCAATCCAATTTCTTTGCATCTCTTTTGTAGATTCTGGCCAATCAAGTTCATTTAATCCATTTAATAGTTTTTCAGCATATGCAGGCATATCTATAATCCATTGTTTCATATTTTTACGTACTACAGGATATCCTCCTCTTTCACTCTTACCATCTATAACTTCGTCATTCGCCAAAACAGTACCTAATTCTTCACACCAATTAACTGGCATATCTATTTGTTTAGCCAATCCAGCCTCATATAGTTTTTTGAATATCCATTGAGTCCATTTATAATAGCTAGGATCACTAGTAGATATTACTCTATCCCAATCATATGAAAATCCTAATCTTTCTAATTGACCTTGGAATGTTTTGATATTTTTTTTTTTGTGTAAATTCAGCAGGATGATTTCCTGTTTGTATTGCATATTGTTCAGCAGGAAGGCCAAAAGAATCAAATCCCATAGGATGTAAAACATTATAACCTTGCATTCTTTTCATTCTTGATATTATATCTGTTGCAGTATAACCTTCAGGGTGCCCTGCATGAAGCCCCACACCAGATGGATATGGGAACATATCAAGTGCATAATATTTAGGTTTTGAAAAATCCCATATATTAACTTTAAATGTATTGTTTTCTTTCCAATAATTCTGCCACTTTTTTTCTATTTCTGTAAAATTATACATTTTATATCTCTCCTTTTATTATTTGGTAGTGTAAACTAATTTTATATTACATTTAGTTACACACCTGTATTTTCAAAGGTTTATATCATTTTTTACAATAAAAAATGATCTTCCTTTTTTATGGTATAATTGTTACAATGAATAACCAATAATTACCATAAAGGAATGGTGTATCATGTATACAATTATACCTCTATTACTAGCTCATATTCAAGAGCTAAATAAACAAATTTAATTTTTATTCAAATTTATTGTTAAAAATATACCTTTAAACTTAGAAAAATCTAAAGATGATTCTTTGTTTTCTCCTAAATACAATAAATTAAAAGTTGATAAATTGCCTTTGATTAAAGTTCCTAAAAAGAAAGATTACAAGCAACTTTTAAATCAATATCTTAAAGAACATGATAAGCCTTTGAAACCTATATTAAATCTCGTGGTAAAAAATCCTGTTCCTAATGATGCTCACTGGCTTATTACAACTTTTTAAGACTACATTCTTACACCTACTGGAAACCATTAAATGAAGTGCCAGAACTAGAAAAAGCTGAACTTATGCCTGCTAAATGGCAAATATTAATTGAACTTTCTCAGCAATTAATCATCAAACAACAAGAAACTTAATTTACTGTAACTTCATACTTTACCTTACTTCGGCTTAACCAACTTAAAATGCATTTACACCTTGCAAGTGACCACTTGACAAAACATTTACAAATATCGTTAAAATTGTTTAGTCTGAAGTATTATTTATCATGCTTTTTTTGTATATTTTTAACTTTTCAATGTGCTTTTACTTTAAATATTATATCATGTTTGAAGTGGATACTTTTGTTACTTTGCTCAACGCCATAAGCTTTCTGGTACCACGGGTATAACCTGTGGTTTACCACTAAAGTTAATAAAAATAAGCCAACTAAGTCGACTTTTACTGGAGCAGTTAAGCAACAGCTTACGAACTACAATGTTCTCTTTCTAAAAACATTATATATGAATCTTTATTAAATTTCAATGGGAGTATGGAGAATTTTGTTATTTTATAGTATAATAAGTTTAAATTTAAGCCAATTATTAAAGGAGATATTTAATGAACGAAATAAAAGAATACAATGACTTATCAATAAATAAATATGGTACAATTGGTTCGCTAATGAATGGATATTTAGATTCTTATTTAAATAGAGATGAAATTGAAGTTATTAATAAAAATATAGACATTCTAAATAAGAAACTGGAAGATTTTAATATATTTAAGTATAAGATTATAAATAGATATAAAATTAGAAATTTAATTGTGAAAGTTCTTTCAGAAGAAAAAGACGATTTTATAGAAATTGCTGTAGATTTATTAAATTTGTCAGAAGACAATTTTGAAAATATTATAGATGGATTTATGAAACTAACAAAAAAATGATATTGATGTATTATACTATAATCTTTGGAAAAAACGTGGAGTAGATTACGCAATAAAATAAAAGGAAATTTGACTGATAAAGACGAAATTGAAAGAGCACTAAAACAAATAGAATTTGATGGCAAATATGCCATTAGTTCATCCTACTTACAATGAAAACATTTATAACATATATTTAGATGAGATATTTACTAATGCATCATATCGAGATGATTGGAATAAATTCTTAGAAGATATAGAAAATAGTTAAGGGAGAATAATAAAAATGAGTAAATATTATGACAATATTAGCAAAGAAATAAAAGATTATTTTGAAATTTTAGAGCCAAATTTCCCAGAATGGTTAAATGAATATATAGATACAAAAGAATTATTATCACAGCAATATATTAGTGTTACTTGTGGCACTATTTATTCAGACTTATTTGAAAGCGATTTTTTCTTTTCAAGTCTAGACCATTCTGTTGCAGTTGCTTTAATTGTTTGGCATTTTACACATGATAAAAAAAACAAACTTTATCTGGATTATTTCACGATATAGCAACACCTGCATTAGCATTGTATAGATTTTCTTAATGGAGATTATATGACTCAAGAATCAACAGAAGATTTGACAACAGAAATAATAAAAAATTCAAAAGAAATTATGACCTTATTAAAAAGAGATAATATTAAAATATCAGAAATAGATAATTATCATTTATATCCTATTGCTGATAATGATACACCTAAATTATCTGCTGATAGATTAGAATATTCACTATCAAATGCTTTATTTACTTATAGATTATTAGATTCAGAAATCATTAAAGAAATATATGATGATATTGAAATACAAACTAACGAAGAAAAAGAAATTGAATTAGGATTTAAAACTAAAAAATTGCTAGAAACTTTGTTAAGGTTACGAGCCGATTATCCGTTATATATCGTGAAGATAGAACTAGATATTCTATGCAATTAATTTCTGATATTCTAAAAAAAATTAATTGATGAAAACAAAATTTCTAAAAAGGATTTATATGAATTAAAAAGAAAGTGAAGTAATAGATATTATAGAATCTTCTAAATATAATGATATTTTTAATATTTGGAGAAATGCTAAAAAAAGTAAAAACATCAAAAGAAGAACCTCAAAATGTTTATTATGTACATCATGGAGCAAAGATTAGATATATTGATCCACTATTTAATGGTGAAAGGATTTCAAAGTGTTGTAAAATTGCTAACAAAATGATAGAAAATAATTTATCTTACGATATGAATAATTATGTATATTTAGATTTTAATTTCTGATAATAAAGGGTATGGGAATTTCCATAGTAGAATTTATGCGGGAGTACAAATTCAGTGCTGGCTAGACAAGAACATTACTCCCAAATTAAGGAAAATATAAAAAAGAGGATTAAATTATTTTGATAATTTTTTCCTCTTTCTTCGATAAAATAAAAACTCACAAACAAAAGTCCGTAAGCTATATTCAAAACAATTCGAACCCAGTCCGCTTGGAAGGCTGAGGTTCTACCATTGAACTTGCATTAATATAAAATTATAAAATTTGGAGCAGGTAGTGGGAATCGAACCCACGTCATCAGCTTGGAAGGCTGAGGTTCTACCATTGACTACACCTGCAAACTACACCTGCATTAAGTTTTCCTCCTGACAATTATAGATTATAAATGTTTTTACTATTTTGTCAATAGTAATATCAAAAATTTTTTATTTTTATTTTACAAATATAAAAAAATTATTCCAACTATAATAGCTACTATTCCACCAACCAATGAAAACATTGCATTCTGGTTTGATTTATTAATTAAGTCTTCTTCTGACTTTGTTGTTACAATAAAAGGTTTCTTCTTATCTTCTGGTTTGCCAATATGTATAGTATCCCCAACTCTAAAAGCTTCTCCTATTACATATAAATTTTGATTTTCTTCTATAGTTTCCTCTGTCATTTTAAATCCTAATGTTTCTGCCCCAAATCTATTAACTGAGAATGAATTAAAATATCTGTAATTACTCAAATTATTCTTTGGTTCAAATCTATCAAATGTCTTTGGTATATCTAAATCACAGCCTACTCCATTTATCTCTAAAACAACATTTTCTTCTGAACTGTCATCTTTCATATATATATCTTGACTAGATTTTTCTTCAGATATTGTATTTTCATGTTTATTTATTCTTGTTTTCAAATTTACTTGGGCTAGTTTTGATTTACAATATGCAACTTTTCTATTTGAAAAAGGTGTCTCTATTAAATTGTTAGCAACGATTTTTCCTTTTAATTCTACAAATTCTCTATATTGATCCCCTACTCCAGTAGAATCCATTTGAGTAAACATATCTCTTAACTCTGAAATATTTTTTGTTTGTAAATATTTTATTTCTGTAACATGTGCTTGAATTTTTGGTCTAATATAAAATATTGTTGCCAATCCTCCAACAATTAAGATTATCGCTATTATTATGCTCATTTTGTTCCTCCTAGTTATTGTTATTCATTTCATTTTTTAATTTTTCTAATTCTGCATTTATACTATTTTCTTTTATCCATTTGTGCAAATGGATCTGATTCTTTCTTGGATTCCTGATACCTCAGAAAATGCATCTGCTTGTGATTCTTTTTGTGAAATTTTTTTCTTCCATTTTATCCATTTTAGCAAAAGCACTTTTACTATCCATTCCACCTAATGTTTTTTGCCATTTGAGATTTTGCATCAGCCATTCTACTTCTTGCTACAAGCATAGCTTGTTTACTTCTTGCTTCTTCTAATTTTTGTTTTAATACATCTACTTGTGTTTTTATTTCATTTACTTGTGCTTCCATTGAGTTTACCATTTCTTGATATTGTGCAACCATTTTATCTTGTTTTACTTTGTTTTCTAATGCTTGTCTTGCTAAGTCTTCATTTCCTTGCTCCAAACATGTTTTAGCTTTAGCTTGCCACATATTAGATTGTTCCTGAGCTGTTGCTAATTGTTTTTTTTACTTGATTACAACTTCCCATTGCTGTTCCTAACCCTTGTGTAGCCTTTTTCTTAATTGACCTTCCATATCAATTATAATTTGTTTTACCATTTTTTCTGGATTTTCTGCCTTATCAATTAAATCATTGATATTTGCCTTTACTAAATCACTAATCCTTTCAAATATTGCCATTTTAAATTCCTCCATTTTTTCTTTTAATTTCTCTTTTTAAATAAAGTTTTTAATAATAATCCTGTCCCTGCTGCTACCATTCCAAAAATTAATATATAATCAAACATTGAAGTAGTAACAAAATTAATTCTGATACTCATAATAATAGAAACAATAATGAATACCACGCTTAACACTATTAGTATTTTAGCTGCAATAGATTTATTATTAATAAAATACCATATAATACCAATAATAAGTGGTATAGTTACAGTTCCAGAAGATAAATCAAATCCTCCTATTTGCCATACATACCAACTACTATGTACCATCACTCTTTTACTTAACATAAATAATCCAGCACCTAATAACACAATTCCAATAAAAAATTGTAATAGATCATTTCCTCCCGAATCTTTTTCTTCTTGTTTTGGCATTTTTATCTCATTTAATTCTCCTGATGTATTTTTTTTCATTTTTATTCAAATTCAATTTCACCTCCTTAATTGTATTCTAAAACTACCACTTTTATTATATAATATTAATCACTTTCTTACAACCTTGTAATCAAAATGTAATATTATCCACGATGTTTCTTTGCTGCATCAACTAATCCCACAAATAATGGTGCTGGCTTATTTGGCCTAGATTTTAATTCTGGGTGAAATTGTCCTGCTATAAAATATGGATGTTCTTTTTTGATCTATCTCTACAATTTCTACTAACAAACCATCTGGTGAAGTTCCTGAAACTTTTAATCCAGATTTTTCTAATATTTCTCTATAATCATTATTATATTCATATCTATGTCTATGTCTTTCAGAAATTTTTTTTTTTTCCATATAACTTATATGCTAAACTTTCTTCTTTTAACAAACATGGATAAGCTCCCAAACGCATTGTTCCACCTTTTTTATCAATACCTTTTTGTTCTTCCATAATATGTATCACTGGGTTTTTAGTGGTTTCATCAAATTCAGCAGAATTAACGTCTTCTAGTTTTAACACATTTTTTGCAAATTCCACTACTGCCATTTGCATTCCTAGACAAATTCCCAAGAATGGAATTTTATTTTCTCTAGCATATTTAATAGTCTCTATTTTTCCTTCAATTCCTCTATTTCCAAAACCACCTGGCACAACAATTCCATTATATCCAGACAGTGTATCTTTTGCATTTTCTTTTGTTATTTTTTCAGAATCTACTAAATCAATTTTTACTTTTTACATGATTAGCAAAACCCGCATGATATAAACTTTCAATAACTGAAATATATGAATCTTCTAGTTTTATATATTTTCCTACTATTGCTATTTTTACTATATCGTTTTCATCTATTTTTCTTATATCTTCTATCATTTTCTCCCATTTAGAATTATCAGGAATATATTTTTCTAATTTCAAATAATTACAAACTTCTCTTGCTAATCCCTCTTCTTCTAGCATTAATGGAACTGCATATAAGCAATCAGCTGTTTTATTTTCAATTACACTTGTTTTTCTTACATTGCAAAATAAAGATAATTTTTCTCTAATGCTTTTCTGGTATATCTGTTTCTGTTCTACAAACTATTATGTCAGGTTTAATTCCTAAACTTTGTAATTCTTTTTACAGAGTGTTGTGTTGGTTTTGATTTTATTTCATTTGAACCTGATATATATGGCAATAAAGTAACATGAATATAAAGAACATCTTCTGGATTTTTTTCTAGTCCTACTTGTCTAATTGCCTCTATAATAGATAAACCTTCTATATCTCCTACTGTTCCGCCTATTTCTGTTATTACAATATCTGTGTCTGTATTTTCAAATCCATATATTTTTTTCCTTAATTTCATTTGTTATATGTGGAATTACTTGTACTGTTTTTCCTAAATATTCTCCTTTTCTTTCTTTTTTCAATAACATTAGAATATATTTTTCCCATTGTAACACTTGAATTTTGGGTTAAATTCTCATTTATAAATCTTTCATAATGACCTAAATCTAAATCTGTTTCTGCTCCATCATCTGTAACAAAAACTTCTCCATGTTCATATGGATTCATTGTCCCTGGATCTACATTGATATATGGATCAAATTTTTGTATAGTTACCTTATATCCTCTATTTTTTAATAATCTTCCTAGAGATGCTGCTGTAATTCCCTTTCCTAATCCTGATACAACTCCACCTGTTACAAATATGTATTTTGTATTCATTCTCTTCCTCCTATTTTTTCCTAATATATAAAAAAAAAGAAAAAAAATGACCTATAAATTTGGTTTTTTTAATCTATTATTAGTTTACCACTTATATATATAAATTACAAGTATTACTACTAATTAAATTAATATTTATTAAGTGCTATTATTTCTATTTAAAAATAGCACTTAATCTCAATACCTTATTTTTTATTGATAATATTTTGTATTTCATAATTCCTGCAGGTGCATTAACTTCTACAACATGATTTTTTCTTGCTCCAAGTAATGCTGCTCTAAAGGTGATTCATTTGATATCTTATTTTCTGCTAAATTAACTTCTGTTGAACCAACAATTGTATATTCTATTTCTTCGTTAAATTCTATATCTAATACTTTTACTGTATTTCCAACTTGAACAACTTCTGTGTCAATTTCTTTTTCATCAATTATTTTTGCATGTCTTATTTTATTTTCTAATTCTGCAATTCTTACTTCGTTTTCAGCTTGCGCTGTTTTAGCTTCATCATATTCAGAGTTTTCTGATAAATCTCCAAATCCTAATGCTACTTTTATTCTTTCAGCTATTTCAGCTCTTTTTTTCTGTTCTTAAATAATTTAATTCTTTTTCTAAGTTATCAAATCCTTCTTGTGTTAATATAACTTCTTTTTTCTTCCATGTTATTATCTCCTTTCGGTTAAAAAAATCTTTTAATATATTACGGCAAAAACTAAAATTTGTCAAAGCAAATTCACATTAAATTTTAGTCTTTCATCAATTTTTTAGCACCTTTCATATAATCTAGTCCTGAAAAAATTGTTGCTATTGTTTGAATAATCATCATACCTGTTACTATTATATTTAAAATTAAATCTCCACCTTGTAATGTTCCTGAAAAGCATTCTCCAAATGGATTCAAATCAACAAAAGCTAAAATAATTGCTATCATCTGAGTAACTGTTTTTAATTTTCCCCATTTTGAAGCAGCTATCACCTTTCCGCCTTTTTTTCAACTGCAACTAACCTATATCCTGAAACCATAAATTCTCTAGTTAAAACAATTATAGGAATCCATGCTGGTAATTTAGTCATTTCTACTAACATAGTCATAGCAGCTAAAACTAGTATTTTATCTGCTAATGGATCTAAAAAATTTTCCAAAAGTTGTTATTTGATTGTTTTTTCTAGCTAAATATCCATCTAACTTATCTGTTATAGATGCTAATATAAAAATTAAATCTATAATAATCCACGAAATTGGTATTCCTGAAATAGTTCCTGTAATTCCTAAAAAGGTATTATTACCATAATTGGTACTAATATTATTCGAAATATTGTTAGTTTATTTGGTAAGTTCATTTTTTCTCCTTTCGCCCTTATACTTTTTTATTTCTTAATTATTCTATACATTATTTAGCCATCTCAATTGCTTTTTTTGCAATTGTGTATCATCTTTTTTCCTCTACTTTTAAAACATTCTTTACACTATCTGGCAATTTTACTTCTTCATCTGGTTCAATTCCAACTTTATTTATTTTTGTTCTATTTGGTGTCAAATATTCTTCTGATGTTATTTTTAATCCACTACCATCTGGCAATGTTAATAATTGTTGAATTACTCCTTTTCCATATGTTTTTGTTCCTACTATTTTTTTTGCTTTTCTATTGTCTTTTTTAAAGCTCCTGCTAATATTTCTGATGAACTAGCTGTATTTTCATTTGTTAATAAAATTATTGGCATATCTATAATAGGATCCTTTTCTGCTTTTTTCTACTTTCTCTTTGTTGTTTTTATCTACTTCATATAATATAACATCATCTTTGTTTAATATATAATCTGCTATCTGCAATGCTTCGTCAACAATTCCTCCACCATTGTTTCTTAAATCTATAATTAATGACTTAATTCCTTGTCTTTGTAATTCCTCAAATTTAGCTTTAAATTCATCTGCAGTTCCTTCATCAAAAGAAGAGAACTCTATGTATCCTATATTATTTTGTAACACTGTTTTTTTACCTTCTACTGGATTTACTTTTATGCATTTTCTCTTTTCAATTCAAACTCTTTAGTTTCTGTACCTCTTAAAATTTCCATTTTTACAGTTGTTCCTGCTTCTCCTTTTTATTTTATTAGAAGCTACTGACATGTCCTCTGCTGTATAAGATACACCATCTACTGAGATTATCAAATCTCCTGGTAAAATTCCTGCCTTTTCTGCTGGACTTCCTTTAATTGGTGATAATACCATTATTTTATTAGACTCTGTATTTTTTACCATATAAATACCAATTCCAACAAAATTTCCAGTTGCATCTGCCATATAATCGTCCATATCTTCTTTGGAAATATATTCAGTATAAGGATCATCTAAGCCTTCAATATAGCCTTTTATAGCTCCTTCTTTTTTTTTTTTTCTTCGTCTATATCTCCTAAAAAATATTTGTCAATTAATCTTCTATATTTGCTTAACTCACTTGTTATATCTCCATTATTTTCTGAAGAAACAACTAACTGTTTTCCAAAATTACTGTTAGTAAAATATTGATACATTCCTATTGATGTTACTAAAAAAGTTATAAATGCAACAAGCACTATAAGCATTATAATTTTATAAGCTCTAAATTTTTTCTTTTCTTCCATTTATTTCCTCCAAATTTATAAACTAACTGGGCGGAATTTTTCCGCCCATATAACTTTATTATATGTACTTTTATTATTTTTAATTACTATGGTAAATAATTACGCGGATCCACTCTATTAGAATAAGTTCCTGGACTTCTTCTAACCTCAAAATGTAAATGTGGCCCTGTTGAATTTCCTGTAGATCCTACATTCATAATTTGTTGTCCTTTTTTTACTGTTTGACCAGCTGAAACCTTTCTAGATCCATCTTGTCCATGTGCATATAAAGTATATAAACCATTATAATGTGCAATAATAATATAATTTCCATAACTTCCATTTAATCTTGTAGATGTTACTACATATCCATCTGCTACCGCATATACTGGAGCGCCATTAATTCCTGCTGCACCAAAATCCACAGCGCCATGATATTGACCACTAGAATAATACATTCCTGTTGTGATATAACTATTTACTGGTTTTATAAAACCTGATGAACTTGTTGTACTTCCACTTCCAGAAGAACCACTTCCACTTCCACTATTACCACCAGATTGTTGTTGTCTTTTTGCATCCTCTTGTGCCTTCTTTATTGCTACTTGAGCTGCTTTTATTTGACCATCTATAGATTTATTTGCTTGGTTTAATTCATCTATTTGTTCTTGTAATTTCTTTTTCATCTTCTGATAATTGAGCAACTTGTTTATTTTTTTTCATCTTTAGCAGTTTTCAATTGAATAGACACACTTTGTTTACTTGCTTTTTTGATGTATTTAATTCATTTTTACTATTTTCCAAATCTATTTTAGCTTTTTCTATTTCTTCTTTTTTTGTTTTTGTATTTTATCTAGTAATTCTGTATCATTTGTAGTCAATTCTGTTACTAAATAATAATTAGAAATTAAATCTGTAAGGCTGTTTGAAGATAATATAAAATCCAAATAAGAAGTTTTCTCCCGCTTCTTGGATTGCCACAAGTCTTGAATTCAATAATTCCTGTTGTTTAGTATAATCTTCCTGTGCTTTATTTAATTTTTCTTGTGATTCTTGAATTTTATTATTTAATTCTTCTATTTTTGTATTCAATTCATCAATTTGCGTTTCATAATCTGAGATTTGAGTATCTAGCTTTTCTACTTCTTGCACTGTTTTATTTTTTTCAGCTGTTACCTCATCTTTTTTTTCTCCTTTGTTTCATCAATTTTATCTTGGTTTTGTTCTTTTTTTTATTATTTAATTGATTAATATTAGATGTTGCAAAAAACTGTACCTTGTAACACTACAATCCCTATAATTATCATCCCTAATATTTTTAAACTTAATTTTTTCATAAGTTCCTCCTATTTTTTATTTTTGGTATATCTCTTTTTTTAATTTTGTACTGTATTTTGTGTTTCATTTGTATTCGAATCTTGTTCTTCTTGTTCTGTTTTTGTTCCTGGTATCAAACCATTAGTAATATATGGCATTGGATCTGTAACAACTCCATTTAGTCTTACTTCAAAATGTGCATGTGGTCCTGTTGAATAACCTGTAGAGCCAACCTTTAATATAGATTCTCCTCTTTTTACAACTTGTCCTACTTGTACTAAAATTTCTGATCCATGTGCATATAATGTAGATACTCCTCCTCCATGATCAATTATAACCATATTTCCATAAGCACTATTATATCCAGCTTTTGTTACAATTCCATCATTCGCTGCAATAAAATTAGCTCCTAAAGGTGCACTAATATCAACACCTGTATGTAATTTATATACTCCAGTAATAGGATGAGTCCTCATTCCATATTTAGAACTTATTCTTGTATATCCTGGAACTGGCCAAGCTAATTCACCACCTATATATTGTGTATCTATACCATCTCTTGCAATAGCAAGTATTTCAGCATTTATTTCAGCAAATCTAGTATTATACTCATCTATTTTTTCTTGAATTGATTTTTCTTGATCTGACAATTTAGAGATATAATTTTCCCTTACTGTTTTTGTATTTTCTAATATTTTTGCTGTTTTTGTTTGATTTACTTTTATATTGCCTAGTTGTTCTCTATCTTTTTCCAATTTTTTTTAGCTCGTTCAATTTCTTCTTTTTTTCCTTGCATATCTTCTAATAACTCTGTATCTTTTGTTGCTAATTCTGTAATTAGGAAATAATTGGATAAAAAGTCTGAAATATTTTTAGAGCTTAAAATAACATCTAAATATTGAGTATCACTTGATTCATAAACTGCAATTACTATTATCTAATAACTCTTTTTGTTTTTTATAATTTTCCTCTGCTTCTTTTAGTTTAGCTTCGACTTCATCCATTGAAGTTTGCAAATCTGCAATTTTAGTGTTTAACTCATCTAATTCTTGTTGTGAAGTAGATATTTTTTCATCCAATTTTTGAACTTGTTGTAAATTTTCTGACAACTCGCTTTTTACTCCATCTAGTTGTTCATTTGCGTCATTTAACTGATTTTGCAATTCTTCTCTTTGTGTTTGTAAATCTGTTGCTATATATCTTCTGCGTGTACATATGGAAATACGCAAAAAACTACAGATTGCAAAAGCTAAAACAATACATAAAATTTTACGCATTTTTTCTCCTTTATACTTTTAAATATTTTCTCATTGAGATTACACTTCCTAGTACACCTATTCCTATACCTAATAACATATATACAAAAATAATTGAGTTAAACATATCTGCAAAACTAATTAGGCTCATATGAATTACTTGCATAAATTGTGAATTTACTAACTGTTCTGCTAAGAAGCTATAAGCCACACCAACAATAACAATAGAAATTATACTTGCAAATATTCCAATAATCATACCTTCAACAATAAATGGCCATCTAATAAATCCATTTGTCGCTCCAACATATTTCATAATTGAAATTTCTTTTCTTCTCGCATGAACTGTAAGTTTTATAGTATTAGCTATAATAAATATAGATATTACTATCAATAACATTAAGATTACTCCTGTTACTATCTTTATTCCATTTGCCAAATTAATCAAAGTTGTTACTGTTTCATCTTTACTTGTTATTTTCTTTACTTGGTCAAAAGTTAAAATTTGATCTTGAACAGTTTTACTTTGGTTTAAATCAGTAAGAGTTACTACATATGAAGCAGTAAATATATTATTTTCTCCTTCGTATCCTTCTAACAAATCTTTTTTATCTCCAAATTTTTCTTTCATCTGATCTAGTGCCTTTTCCTTAGAAACATATTCAATAGTACTAACTCCATCTATTTTTCTGATTTTCTCTCCTAATTCTTCTATTTGTTCTTGTGTTGCTTCATTTTTTGATAAAAACTTGTATTCCTTGTGCCGATTCAATTTCTTTTACAAAGTGATTAATATTTTCTCCAAGTATTAAAAATATTCCAAATATAATCATAGTAGCACACATAATCATAAGTGATGCACCAGTTGATTTTTTATTTTTAAATACGTTACTAAATCCTTCCCCTATTAAATATCCTAATCTGTTATATTTCACAATCATACCCACCTTTTTTATCATCTCTAATTATTTCGCCCTTACGAATATGTATAACTCTTTTTTTTCATTTTGTCAACAATATCTTTTGCATGTGTAGCGACTACTACAGTTGTTCCTCTCATGTTAATATCATTTAACAAATTCATAATATCCCATGCAGTTTCTGGGTCTAAGTTTCCTGTAGGTTCATCGGCAATTAACATAGATGGATTGTTTACCAATGCTCTTGCCAAAGCCACTCTTTGTTGTTCTCCACCAGATAATTCATTTGGGTACATTTTTGCTTTTCCACTTAAACCTACTAATGAAAGTACCATAGGTACTTGCCTTCTTATATGTCTTGGTGTAGCTCTTACAATATACATAGCATATGCAACATTGTCATATACTGTTTTATCTGGTAAAAAGCCTAAAATCTTGGAATACTACCCCCATACTTCTTCTTAAATATGGAATTCTATTTGGTTTCAAAAAATGTTGTGTCTTTTCCATTAATAATAATATTTCCTGAAGTTGGTTCTTCTTCCTTTAAAATAAGCTTTATTAGTGTTGATTTTCCACTTCCTGAAGAACCTACTAGAAAGGCAAATTCTCCTTTATCTATAACAAAATTAGCGTTTTTTACAGCTTTTTTGTCCCTGTATCATACGTTTTTTGTCACATTTCTAAATTCTATCATTTTTTGTACTCCTTACATTACGTTTTTCTATCTATTTATACATATACTTTTTATTCTATCTAATAATAACAATAAACTAGTTTTTTTGCAATAGTTTTAAAGTAAAAAATGCTAGAAATTTGTCCCATTGTAAAAGCATTTTTTCTACAGTAAGAAAAAAGAAGAACCTAATCTTCTTTTTTAAAGTTTTAGTCTCTTCTATTTTTATAAACTTTCTTGGTGTACATGTCTTACATCTATTCAAAATTTTTTACAATATCTTTTGCTGTAATTTCAAAGTATTCCATCAATTCTTCTGCTTTTCCAGATTTACCAAATGTATCTTTAATTCCCATCCTATCCAATCTTACCGGATATTCTTCTGTTAAAACTTCACTAATTGCACTTCCAAGTCCACCTATTACGCTATGATCCTCTATTGATATTAATTTTTCAGTTTCCTTTGCACATTTTACAATCATCTCTTTATCAATTGGCTTTTTATTGTATGAATATCAACAACTCTTACTTCAATATTTTGTTTTTTTAGTTCTTCTTGAGCTTTAATAGCTTGTTCTACTGTAACACCTGTCGCAAATATTGTTCCATCAGTACCTTCTCCTATTTGAACAGCTTTACCTATTTCAAATTCCTGATTTTCATTATAAATCTGACTTGTTTTCATTCTTGATAATCGTAAATATACTGGTCCATTTATTTTTGAAATTTCCTTCACTGCCCATTTAGTTTGAATATCATCCGAAGTTGACATTACAATCATATTTGGCAAAGTCCTCATCATTGAAATATCTTCCAACATTTGATGGGTAGCTCCATCTTCTCCTACTGTAATTCCCCCATGCGTTCCAACAATTTTTACATTGAAATTCGGATAACAAATACCATTTCTTATTTGATCATAAGCTCTCCCAGCTGCAAAAACTGCAAATGTGCTTGCATAAGGAATTTTTCCGCAAGTCGCAAGTCCTGCAGCAGTTCCCATCATATTAGCTTCTGCTATTCCTATATCAAAAAAAACGCTCTGGCAATTCTTTAGCAAATATATTTGTTTTTGTTGCACTTGATAAATCTGCATCTAATACAACCACATCCGCATTTTCTTTTTCCGACTTCTAGCAAAGCCTCTCCATAACTTTGACGTGTTGCTTTTTTTCTCCTTTTCCATATTTCATTCTCCTTTCAAAAATTTCTTTTTTCTTTATTTTTTCAACATAATTCTACATAATATATGAGACACTTGAGACCTGTCCCCTATGTTTCAAGTTCTTTCATTGCTTGTATATATTGTTCTTCATTTGGTGCTTTGCCATGCCATCCTACTTGATTTTCCATAAATGATATGCCTTTTCCCTTTATTGTTTTTGCAATAATACATGTAGGTTTTTCTTTGATATTTTTTGCAACATCAAATGCTTTAATTATTTCTTCTATATCATGACCATTAATGTTAATTATTTGGAATCCAAAACTTCTAAATTTTTTCATCTATTGGATATGGACTCATTACTTCTTCTATTGTTCCATCTATTTGTAAATTATTATTATCAACTATTACACATAAATTATCTAATTTATATTTATTTGATGCCATCGCAGCTTCCCATATTTGTCCTTCTTCTATTTCTCCATCTCCTAATACACAATAAACTCTATAGTCCTTTTTATTTAGTTTTCCTGCTATTGCCATTCCATTTGCTACAGATAGTCCTTGTCCTAAAGAACCTGTTGTCATATCTACTCCTGGTACTTTATTCATATCTGGATGTCCTTGTAATCTACTATTAATATTCCTAAATTTTTAAATTCTTCTTTATCAAAAAATCCTCTATTAGCTAAACAACTATATAATGCTGGTGAACAATGTCCTTTTGATAATATCATTCTATCTCTATCTTCCCATTTTGGATTTTTTTTTTCATCTATTTTTAATTGATTAAAATATAATACTGTTAATATGTCTGCTATTGAAAGTGAGCCTCCTGGATGTCCTGAATTAGCACTATATACTTGTTCTATTATTCCTTTTCTAATTATTCTAGCCATATTTTTTAATTCTTCTATATCTGTTATTTTCACAAAAATCACTCTCCTTTATTATAAACTTAATATAACACAACTTTGTATTTTTTACTATATTAATAAAAATTTTTTTTTTTTTATACAAAATAGTATTGCAGTTTATATTCTTATAATTCTTAATTAGTGTGGAACTTGGTTACTATAGGGGTATTATATTTTTTATAATTTTATCCTTTTCATTACGTTCAAAAAGAAAATCTAAAATAAAAAACAAGGATTTTTTTCACTCAGGCTAAAAAATTTATATATGTATATGGTTTTATAATTTTTAAATATGATTGAGCAATATTAGAATTTCTTAAATAAATTAATGGAAAATGTTCGCGTCGAGCTTTAGCTCGGACTAAGTGAAAGGGTGCCATTAATTTATTTTTTTTCTCTCCAATCAAACAGATTGAATTATAAAAATATAATACCCCCTCCAGCAGCCAAGTTCCACACCAATTAAAAATTATAAAGTCATATTTCAAAATAGTAGTTTTGTTATATTTTACTTTATGCTATAATATGATTAATTAGGACAGGTACAAATTATTAAATAGAAAGGTTAATTTTATGCTAAATTATATTGAAAATTTAAAAGAAGAAATTATAAAAAACACACAAGAACTAATTCGAATTCCAAGTGTTGGATCCACTTCAAACAATATCAATATGCCTTTTGGAGAAAACGCTAACAAAGCCTTAGAATATGTTTTAAACCTTGGTAAAAATTTAGGATTCAAAGTTAAAAACCTAGATGGTTATTGCGGTTACATAGAATTTGGAGAAGGTGAAGAACTTCTAGGCATAATCGGACATTTGGATGTTGTTCCTGAAGGGGAAGGTTGGACATTTCCACCTTTTAGTGCAACAATTCATGACAATAAAATATTTGGTAGAGGAGCCATTGATGATAAAGGACCTGTTATTAGTTCTTTATATGCTATGAAAGCTGTTATGGAAAATTGTCACGTACAAAAAAAGAGTTAGACTAATTTTAGGATTAAACGAAGAAAAAATTGGAACTGTATAAAACATTATAAAAAAGTAGAAGAATCCCCCTACTTTAAGCTTCAGTCCTGATGCAGATTTTCCTTGTATATATGCAGAAAAATCTATTTTAAATTGTTATATAAATATGCCTTATTCAAATTCAGAATATGTACCAATTACTATTAAAGAAGTCAATTGTAATAATAACGCTCTAAATGTTGTTCCTAAATCTTGCACTATTGTACTTAAAATTAATGACAAAAATATACCTATATCAAAAATAATCACAACTTCACAAGAAGTCATAAAAAACTTCAATTTTGAAATTGAAGTTTATCAATTAAATGATGTAGAATTAAAACTTATATCACATGGAATCCAAGCCCATGGTGCTCACCCTGACTTAGGAATAAATTCTATTTCTAGATTAATCTTAGTAGTAAATGAAATTTTTAAACAATATAATACAAAAATTGAACTATTTGACTTTTTAAAAATATATAAATACAGAATACAATGGAAAATCTTTTGGTATTAATTTCGAAGATGAATCTGGAAAACTTACTTTTTAAATATTGGTAATTTATCTTTAGAAAACTCTATTTTAAAATTTGGAATGAATATAAGAATACCTATTAATACACAAATAGATATAGTTAGTGAAGCTTTTATTAAATATTGTAACATTTACCCTAATCTAACTTTTACTAATGTACATTCTCAACAAGCTTTATATATTCCAAAAGATACTCCACTAGTGCAAACTCTTTGTAAAATTTTTTAATAAAGTAACCCATTCATCTGCCGCACCAATTGCAATTGGTGGTGCGACTTATGCCAGAGCTTTTAAAAATTGTGTATCTTTTGGCCCAAATTTTCCAGGTCAACAAGATATGTGTCATCAAACAGATGAATTTATAGATATTAATAATTTAATGTTATCTTGTAAAATTTATGCTAAAGCTATTGAAGAATTAAGTTCTAAAAAATTTTAATATTTATAAAAAAAAAAACCCCGCCTTAGCCGTTAGATGTCTAAATTTTTAAGGACCTGCTCCTAAAAACAGGTGGGTGCCTACCTAAATATTCATGGGCTTCTCACTATAAAATGTGAGCTTGCACGCCATATTTAAGAGATTCGGCCCCTCTTATCGTGTGTTGGTTCTAAAAATTTAAGTCTATCGTACTATGCAGGGAAAATTATTTACTTTTATTTAATTATTACTTAATTTCTTAAGTTATTTATATTTTAGCATACCTCTATATATTTTTACAAATGAAAATTCTTCCTTAAATACTTCTTCTTTATACTTTATATTATATTATCTTTAATTTTCAAATTCATTCTCTTTATTTTGCATTCTTTTTATTATTTGATTTTATTTATTAAATATGCTAAAATAAATTAACTTTGTGAGTTGTAGAGATTTAAGTCTCTACTTTTTTTTATTTTTACATTACATATAATAAAATGCAGAAAAATTGCAACAAACTTCCTAGCAATATAAATAAATGAAATATTGAATGCATATATTTATGTTTTTACCAAATCCATATAATATTGCTCCTACTGTATATGCTATTCCTCCAGAAACTAACAAAATCACTCCTTTTGCTCCTAATAACTGTGGTAATAAATTTGCTTTTACTATAATGCACCAGCCCATAGCTAAATAACATATCATAGAAAATACTCTAAATTTTTTTTAATATCAATTGAATTTAATACAATTCTAATATAGCTATCGCCCATATAATTCCAAAAATCATCCAACCTGCAAAAAGCATCATAACCTCTTATTGTACATAGTGCAAAAGGTGTATATGAACCTGCTATTAATAAAAATATTGAACAATGATCTAATATTTGGAATACTTTTTTTGAATGTCTCTTAGGACTTAGTCCATGGTAAATACTTGACATGGTATACAATAAAATCATAGTAAATCCATATATTGCTCCACTTACAACTCCATATCCATTTCCATTAATTGCTGCAAAAAACGACACATAATACAGTTGCTACAATTCCAAGAACAGCTCCTACAATATGTGAGGTCATATTAAAAATTTCCTCTCCTCTTTGTATAAATAGGTAATATTCTATCTGCTAATTTTGTTCTTTTCATTTTTAATTCTCCTTATTTTTTTACTTTATAAGTATACCACAATTTAAATCATTTTGTACATCTATTTTTATAATAAATTATTCTTTTATCTCTTTTGCCAATTTTCCTATAGCTTTTGTTTCAATTCTAGATACATAAGAACGTGAAATCCCCATCATTTTTTGCAATTTCGTTTTGCGTTTTAGGCTTATGACCTCCGAAGTCCAAATCTAAGTTCTAAAATTGTCTTTTCTCTATCTTTTAACAAATCTTTCATTTTCTCATATAACAACTTCACTTTCATTTTTTATATCTACTATTTCTTCTACATTTCTATCACTGTTTTCTAACACCTCCTGTAATGTCACCACATTATCATCTTTGTCTTTGCCGTATTGGCTCATTTAAATATACTTCTGCTCCCAATTTCTTTGTAGCCCTTAAATGCATTAATATTTCATTATCAATACATCTTGAAACATATGTAGATAACCTTGCTCCTTTTTCTAAATTAAAACTATTAATTCCTTTAATCAGACCTATACTCCCTATAGATATAAGATCATCTTGGTCTACTTTAGAATTACTATATTTTTTAGCCACATGTGCTACTAATCTTAAATTCCTTTCTATTAAAATATTTCTTGCTTCTTCATCTCCTTTTGCCATTTGTTCCAAGCAATTTTTTTTTTCTTCTTCTGCTGACAATGGCTCAGGAAACAAACTTCCTCCTTGAATGTATCCGAACAACAAATACTGCCGATTTTAAAAACCCTAAAAAACTGTATATACCAGTCATACAAAGTGCTGCTAACATAAATGCACCCCCATTTTTTTCTCATATTGCAATTATATGAATTAAAAAATAAAAAGTGCCTGACCTTCAAAATTTATATTTTTTGAATTTTTTATTTTTTATTTCATAAGTTAAATAATAGAGGTGATTTTTTATGAACTTTTTAGTGAATTGTGTAAAAGGTATCGCTATAGGAGCTGGTGCTATTCTTCCAGGAATTAGTAGTGGCGTACTTTGTGTTATTTTTGGAATATATGAAAAACTTTTAGATAGTATTTTAAACTTTTTAAAGATCTTAAAAATAATTCAAAATTTCTAACTCCATTAATAATTGGTGCTGGTATTGGAATTTTACTATTTAGTAATATTCTCAATTATTTATTGTTTAAATTTCCTATACAAACAAAATCTGTTTTTATTGGATTAATCTTTAGGCAGTATTCCATCTCTAATAAAAGAAATAAATACAAAAACCTCTTTTTAAGTCACATTATCTCATCTACTCTATATTAGCATTTATAATTGGGATAGCTTCTGTTATATTAGAAAAATATGTATCTAATTCATTTTCTGCTAATAATTTTAGCTATATATATCTTATATTCTCCGGATTAATTATGTCTATCGGAATTATTGTTCCTGGAGTTAGTAGCACTATTATTTTAATGCTTATGGGTGTATATTCTACTTACTTGTCATCTGTTTCTTATTTATACTTTCCTGTATTAATACCTATGGGGATTGGTTTAATTATTGGTTGCTTAATTTGCATGAAAACAACAAAATTTTTATTAGACCATTTCTATGCTCAAACATTCTATAGTATTATAGGATTTACACTTGGCTCAACATTTGTACTTTTGCCTAATATTAGTTTTGATTTAAGTGGATTGCTTTGCATTTTGTGTATTTTATTAGAATTTATCTTTTTAAAATTTTTAATCACTCATAAATATAAAAGATACCACATTTTATAAATTATGTGGTATTTTTTTTTTTTTTTTTTCTTCTTATTATCCAATCTTTTTCGCATTTAATTGGTAATTTTATTTTTACTTTTTGACCTTTTACTCCTGGACTAATTTCTTGAATTTTTTCATCTGTTTCAGCATCATAAAGTTGTTCTATTTTAAATTCAACTGGTTCAATTTTATTAGGTACAATAATTTCTAATATATCTCCTACTATTAGTTTATTTTTTATTTCAATTGTGGAAAGTTCTTCTTTATATTGTACTACTTTTCCTCCAAATTCATAGTTTTCGTTATATTGCCTTCCACTATATTCTTGAATATCTTTATTATTTCTATCATTAAAATAAAATGTAGTTAATCTTCTTGTTTTTGTCTTTTCTAACTCTTTTAAATATTTTGTACAATCATAATGTTCAGGATCTTTTTTCATAATCATCTATTGCATTTCTATATGCATTTATTACACTTGCTAAGTAATATTCTGTTTTTAGTCTACCTTCAATCTTTAAGCTGTCAATTCCCATATCTACTATTTCTGGTATTTCATTTATTAAGCACAAATCTTTTGATGAAAAAATATACTTGTACCATATTCATTTGTTTCAATAGGCATTAATTCTCCTGGATTATTTTTTTTTCTTCTGCATATAAATTATAAGACCATCTACAACTTTGTGCACAATCACCTAAATTTGCACTTCTACATGCTAGAAAATCACTTAAGAAACATCTACCTGAATATGCAAAACAAATAGCTCCATGAATAAATATTTCAACTTCCATGTCTTTAGGTTTATTTTCCATTATATATTTTAGTTGTTCTTTATTCATTTCTCTTGCCATAATCATTCTTTTAGCGCCATTTTTATACCAGAAATTGCAACTATGCAAACTAACCAAATTTGCTTGTGTACTAACATTAATTGGTACACTAGGTGCATATTCTTTTAAAACATCTATTACTCCTCCATCTGCTGCAATGATTCCATCTGGTTTTAATTTTTCTAATTTTTTTTGCCATTTCTATTATTTCATTATATTTTTCATCCCACGCAAATATATTAAGTGTTACATATACTTTTTTCCTATTTCATGTGCATATTTTATTGTCTCTTCTAAATCATTATCTTGCATATCTGCTCTTGTTCTAAGTGACAATGATGATGTTCCACAATATACTGCATCTGCTCCATACAAAAATGCTATCTTTGCTTTTTCAAATGATCCTGCTGGAGCTAATAATTCTATTGTTTTCATTCTATTCATTCCTTCTTATTTTTTTTATATATTATATAGCTTGAACCTTAGATTGTCAACAAATTAAGCCCTTTTGATTTTTTTTTTTTTAAAATTTGTGGTATAATTAATAGGTAAAAAATTTTTTAAAGGAGTGTTTGAATTGAACATTGACAATTCACAACAATTAGATCTGGAATGTTTTAATAGGCTTTTAAACGATTCGTTTGCAAAAGCAAACTCTGTACCAGACGGACTCAACAAATTCATTGAATCACTGAGCGCTTCTGGAAACAACGAGTTTCTCAAATTGATTCCTGAAATAAAGAGATATTTAATTTTATTAACCTCTCAAAACTTGTTCGAAATGATTCGTTCAAGTATCAGTGATCTTTGGCATGAATTATGTGCCATTTTACCAAATTCCGTCAGAGTGAAATTCATATCTAGACGGAAAAGTGTTGAAAGTGCGTTGAGAAAGATCGTATTAAATCCTTCCCTCGGTAAAGACACAATAAACGACATCTTTGCCTTTAGAATCATTATTGATTCAACTGATGGTGAAAGAAAAAAATATTGAATATTGTGAAATTACGAAAAATTTTTGTTCACAATATTTCAAGAATAAGCGAAAATGTAAACTTTTTCTTTTAAAGGATTATATTACTAATCCAAAAAAGAATGGATATAAGTCCATTCATTTGATTTTTAATTTTGATACTGCTTTTAGTGAAAATGTTAAGTTGGTTGCTCCACCATCATTTGAAATTCAGATTCGAACAATGAATATGGATATCGAAAATGAATATGGTAGTGCTCAGCATGCAGCATTTAAAGACACTCAATACAAAAGTGTATCAAAAATAAAATTTGATGTAGAAAAAATAAATATTCCACATTTCCGTGTCATTCAACGCAATGGTGAAAAAATTATTGTAGACAACATTGGATTAGTAAAAGCTCTTCACGTAGAAGAGCGTCACAAAACATTTTAACGATCTCATTCAAACTCTCACCCCCTCGCTATTTTATATTAGTGGGGGCTCTTTTATTTAATTCTGCTAATAGCTAATCCATCTCCTACTTCTAAAATTTCAGTTTCAAGATTTGGATTTTCACTTACTTCCTTTATATATTCTCTTAAATTTCTAACAGCTGTACGTTGTTTATGTTTATTATAATCACTCATCACATAACCTTTGTACAAAATATTGTCTGCAAAAATAATTCCATTAGGTTCTATCATTCTTAAAGCTTCTTTTAGAAAAAACGGATATTTTCCCTTTGCAGCATCTATAAATACCACATCATATTTTTCGTTTAATGTAGGTAATATTTCAACCGCATCACCTTCATAAATATGAATTTTTTCTTCTACTCCTGCTTTTTTATATTTTCTTTTGCTTCATTAACCCTTTCATTATCTCTTTCAATAGTATCTATTCTTCCATTATGCTCCAAAAATTCAGAAAAACATATTGCGGAATATCCAACAGCTGTTCCTATTTCTAATATTCTTTTTAGGTTCTATTTCTTTTTAAATATTTTGCTATCACATCTAATGTATCATCCATAATAATTGGAATATGCTCCTCAAGTGCTTTTTGTTTTATATTTTCTATTTCTTGTTTATTCACTTTTTATCAATCCCTTCTTTATTTCTGTAAACAAAAACTTGATATTTTATGTAAAATATGATATACTGAGTTTAGCAAACTTCTTTATAATCCTCATGGACAACAGAGTTTGACTTTTTAAAAACAGTGCAAATGCACCATAGGAGGAAAAAAATAATGAAAAAGGCGTATTTAAAAAATTTAAGTGGTTTATTGGCAAAAGACGGCGTCAAACCAGAGAATATCGAATTAGTCCTTAGTTGGGCTAACTACCAACCGTTACACTTAAGCGGTAATTTGAACAGAGTCACTTTTGAAAAAATCATGGAGAACGATTCTTCAAGGTTAATTTCTTTCATTTTCATGAATCAGAAATTCCCTGGTAATCATTTTGACAATTCCATGAGAAATATCATCGCTTTGTTAAAAAACGATGATAAGACTTGCATCAATTACGGAATTTATTACATTTCGTGATTGATTTAAGATATTAAGCCTCTAAACTCTAAAGTTTCAAGGCGGGTTATTCCCGCCTTTTAACTTGCTTATTATTTACTATTTTTCATTTTTCTTCTTCTATCCATTTTTTTTAATGTCTCATCATTGAAAACTTCTCTTTTAAAATCTTTATTTTTAAAATCTTTATTAATTATTTCTTTAGCTTTTTTCATATCCTACTACTTTATACTGTGCTAAAAAATCAGCTCTTTTCCCATGTTGAGGTTTCTTTTTAGGTTCCTTATTTCTTATTTCTTGATCAATTTGTCCGCATCACTCTTGCCAAACGATCTTGTCTGTATGTACTACTATCTGGTCCATATTTTCCTGTTCTTTTTATTTATATATTTACTATTTGCCAATTCAATCACCTTCTCTATAATAATTATAAAAATTATTTATTCCTATTAGCTCTTTCTCTTTCTTTGCTATCTAATATTTTCTTTCTTAAACGAATTGACTTAGGTGTTACTTCTACTAATTCATCATCTTGGATAAATTCAATTGCTTTTTCCAATGACATTTGAATTGGTGGTACAAGTCTAAGTGCTTCATCAGAACCAGAAGCTCTTGTATTTGTTAAATGTTTTTCTTTACATACATTTATCGCCAAATCTTCTCCTCTTGAATTTAATCCAACTATCATTCCCTCATATACTTCTACACCAGGTCCTATAAATAAATCTCCTTTATCTTGAGCATTATATAAACCATATGTTACAGATTTTTCCTGGTTCAAAATGCAACTATTGTTCCTCTTACTCTTGCTTGGATATCTCCTTTATATGGTTCATATGAATTAAATACATGATTCATTGTTCCTGAACCTTTTGTATCTGTTAAGAATTCTGTTCTATATCCTATTAATCCTCTTGCAGGTATTTTGAATTCTATTTTTGTATGTCCTGTTTCTGCTGGCTCCATATTTATCATTTCAGCTTTTCTTCTACCTAATTTTTCAATAACTGTTCCTACTGAGTCATCTGGTACATTTACAACTAGCAATTCAATTGGTTCACATTTAACACCATCAATTTCTTTATAAATAACTTTTGGTCTTGATACTAAAAGTTCAAATCCTTCTCTTCTCATTGTTTCAATTAATACTGATAAATGAAGTTCTCCTCTTCCTGATACTTCAAAAGAATCTGGTGTTTCTGTTTCTTTAACTCTTAAAGATACATTTCTTTCTAATTCTTTGAATAATCTATCACGAATATGACGTGATGTTATAAATTGTCCTTCTTTTCCTGCAAAAGGTCCATTATTTACACTAAATGTCATTGATACTGTTGGTTCGTCAATATCAACAAATGGTATT